>Ga0123355_10019178_pt1 | contig 10882 bp, 7 predicted proteins | sample TergutEmb28metaG_3_FD_89872 | JGI IMG/M metagenome (GOLD analysis project Ga0123355, IMG submission 89872) | Embiratermes neotenicus P1 segment gut microbial communities from Petit-Saut dam, French Guiana - Emb289 P1 | ecosystem: Host-associated > Arthropoda: Insects > Digestive system > Gut ...
CAAAAAACTCGCATGCCAACATAAAAAACAATATTATCCCAATAAACACCGAAGCAATAGTAGACGGGATATCAAACGATGTTTGTATACGTACAGAGCCACGCGTAAGCGTAGCAATAAACAGTGATACAATAACCATAATAATCGGGTTAAGCTGTGAAAGCCAAGCAACAGTAATAGCCGTAAAGCCCACACCACCAGTAACAGTATCATTAAGCGTAAAATGCGACCCGGAAACTTGCATAAAGCCAACCAGCCCGCCAATAGCCCCAGATAAAAGCATAGTGCGTATAATAATCCTACCAACATTCATGCCCGCATAACGCGCGGTATTCTCGCTTTGGCCCACCACGCTAAGCTGGTACCCCTGCTTAGACCTTCGCATATAAAAATGCACTAGCACCGTCAAAACCAGCACAATAATCCAACCGATATGGATATCAAACACCCGTGGCAAACGCGCCACTGGGTTAAACATAGATATTATAGGAAACCCGCCCTGCAAAGGGCACATCCAAGGCCCGCTTTGCAAATAACTAATAAACCCAAACGCTACATAATTAAGCATAAGCGTAAAAAGCGTCTCGTTAGTACCCCACTTAGCACGGAAAAATGCAGGTATAAACCCCCATATAGCCCCGGCGGCGGCGGCGGAAACAGCCATCACAATAAGCAATAACGGGCGCGGCAAATGTTGAAAATGAAACAGAGCAAAATAAGAAGCCGCAATACCGCCAACCAAAATCTGGCCTTCGGCACCAATGTTCCAAAACCGCATCTTAAACGCCAAGCCCACCGCCAAAGACGCGCCAAGAAGCGGTACAGCTATGCGCACAAGCTGGTTAAAGCCCGTACGGTCACCAAACGCGCTATTAAGCATATCCGCATACACAAGAAACGGGTTATGTCCCAAAGATAATATAAGTAAAGCACCGGCAGTAAGTGCGGCAAGTAAGCCGCCCGCCCTAACAAGCCATGCCTGCCTGCGAGACATAGCACCCCGCCGTGCTATGCGCATAAACGGTTGTTTCGCTGTAGTTTGGCTCATTTACGCACCTCCCGCTTCGCCTATTTGTGTCATTAGTAAGCCTACTTGCTCTTTTGTGGTTTCTGCCGCGTTTACTATGCCGCTTATCTGCCCGCCGCATAGTACCAGCACACGGTCCGCAAGCTCTAGTAGCACGTCCAAATCTTCGCCTATAAACAGAACGGCTACGCCTTTCTGTTTTTGTTCGTTTAATAAATCATAAATTGTGTAAGATGAATGAATATCAAGCCCACGGGCAGGATACGCAACAATAAGCACACGCGGCTCGGAAGCAATTTCGCGCCCTAATAGCACCTTCTGTACATTGCCGCCGGAAAGCCGTCTAATGGGCGTACTGGTTCCGGGGGTATTAATATCCAGCCGTTTAATAAGCCCCCGTGCAAGCTTACGCGATGATTTCCTATCCACAAACGGCCCTTTGCCTTTATCATAATGCCTAAGCATAACATTATCGGTCATGTCCATATCAGGAACCAAGCCCATGCCCAGCCTATCCTCCGGCACAAAGGCCATAGATATCCCAAGTTTATTAATCTCCTTAGGCGACATGCCAAGTATCTCGCGCTTTTCGCCTTCCTCCGGATGGTACTTAACAGACCCGCCCGTTACCGGGTATAGCCCCGCAAGCACCTCACACAGCTCTTTCTGGCCGCTACCGGCAATACCTGCAACGCCCAAAATCTCACCGGCTTGCAAAGTAAAACCAATATCCATTAGTGCCTTAACGCCATCAGCATTAACACAACTAACCCCATTAACCTCCAACCTAAGTGCCTTATCCGGCACAACCGGCCTATCAATTTTGAGGCTAACCGCGTGGCCAACCATCATTTCTGTAAGTTCCTGCTGGCTAGTCTCGCCGGTATTAACCGTGCCAATAGACTGCCCTTTCCGTAAAACATGCACCCTATCAGAAACCGCCATAACCTCATTAAGCTTATGTGTAATAATTACAATAGCCTTATTATCATCCCGCATATTACGAAGGGTAATAAAAAGACGCTCCGATTCTTGCGGTGTAAGTACCGCTGTCGGCTCGTCTAATATAAGAATGTCTGCACCGCGATAAAGCACTTTAACAATCTCAACAGTTTGCTTTTCACTAACAGACATATTATAAACTTTTTTATCCGGGTCCAAACTAAACCCATACTTCTTACAAATTTCAGCAATGTGCCGGCTTTGACCCTTACGGTCCAAAAACGTCGGCACTTTCATACCAAGCACAATATTTTCAGTAGCAGTAAAAACATCCACCAGCTTAAAATGCTGATGCACCATACCAATCCCAAGCCGAAAAGCATCACGAGGCGAAAGGATAGAAACCTCACTGCCATTAACCTCTATCCGCCCACTATCAGGAAAATAAATCCCCGAGAGCATATTCATAAGCGTAGTTTTACCGCTACCATTCTCACCCATAAGCGCAAGAACCTCACCACGCTGTACATCAAAACTAACCTGGTCGTTAGCAACAACCTTGTCAAATGACTTAGAAAGTGCATAAGTTTGTATAGCCGTTTGTGGCATGTGAAAAACTCCAATTAAAAGGATTTTTGAAAACAAGTCAAGACCGTGGGGCTCTGCCCCACACCCCGCAAGCTTTTTGAAAAAAGCTTGACCAAAAACTTTATAAGGAATGCGCATGCGCGCATTCCGGGGAAGTTATATGCAATAAAGGCTTGGCCCAATCATCAAAACTGAAAAATCGCTTTTGACCAAATCATCAAAACCGAGCCTGTATATACCCAGGAACCGCGCATAGCGCGGTTCCCTTTTAAAGTTTTTGATTAAACTTTTTTCAAAAAGTTTATGGGGTGCGGGGCGAAGCCCTGCGGTTTTATTTACTATTCAATAACAGTTATTCCATCAACTATATGCCTCCATGACGGTGCTGATAGTGGTTCTATCCATGGTTCGCCATCGGCTAGTAGTTGTGTAAATTCGCCTTCGCCTTCGTAGTAGCCGTATAGTGGGCCTGTGAAAATGTTGCGGCCTGCACGGATTGCGCCTTCAGCGGCGGCTATGGCCTCTGCTGTGCCTGGGGCTACAGTGTTGGGGTTAAGATCTGAAAGGAGCACCATGCCTTCGTTTAGGCCGGCTAGGAAGTCTAAGTCTAGGGGCTCGTTGTTTACTACGCTTTGTACTGCTGGGATTAGGTAAATGCTCCAGTCGAACATTGGGGATACCAGTACTGCGTCTGGTGCGTCTGGAATCATGTCGTTGTTGTAGCCTACGCTCCACACATCGGCGGCTTGGGCGGTGGTTTGGGCGGCTGTGCTGTCTGCGTGTTGGGCTATTACGTCTGCGCCGCGGTCTATTAGGGCCTGGGCTATTTGTGCTTCTAGTACGGGGTTGTTCCATACGCCCATGTAGGATACGTACATGCGTACATCTGGGTTAACGGAACGTGCGCCTAGGAAGAAAGCGGTTAGGCCGGTGATTACTTCGCCGTTTGGATGTGCGGCTACGAAACCTAATACGTTGGTTTCGGTACGTAAGCCTGCGGCTATGCCTGAAAGGTAACGGGCTTGGCTCATGTTGCCGAAGTAGTTACGGAAGTTGGGTAAGTTGGCACCTACGGCTAGGTTGCCGGTTGCGTGGAAGAATTGAATATCTGGATGCTCTTGAGCGAATTCCAACATTAAAGGCCCAAATCCGAAGCTTGTTCCAAAGATAATGTCTGCGCCATTATCAATAGCTTCTTGTAGGGCCGTTTGAAGTGGGTCGCCTGCGGCGATATTATTGAAGTTTTGTACTTGGTCATCACTAATACCCAGATATGCCATCATGGCAAGGGTACCTTGGTGCTGGCGATAGGTATAGCCTCTGTCTTCCGGGCCACCTACATGGATGAATGCGATACGTACGTTTTCGAAGGTAAGCTCTCCTCTTTCGTCCTCGTCAGAGGAGCATGCTGTAAACCCGATGAACATAAAACAGAGTAACAGCATTGCGGCGGTGATTTTGATAAACCTGTGCATTTGAATCAACCCTTCAATTTTTATTTGTGCTGTCTCCAGCTACATATATAGAGTATATTGCTGTCGCATTGTATCGTCAACTGTCGTATATCGAAAATTTTAGGATTGCGTTAACGGAATGCTTGGTGTATTTGTATACAAATAAAAATACCTGCATACAAGAATATAGAATTTTTGTAGGCAGGTGATTTTGGCTTTTATTATAGGCCGGTGATTTTAACTTCTATTCGTTGTACTCTTGATAGTATTCGTCATGTGGAAACTGTAATCACTTTCTTACACGCAAAAAAACACCCCGTCATCGCATAATGACGGGGTGGTGTTATTATATACCTACTGTAACCGCGGCCCCAGTCTTATCAGACTCGAACACCGCATCTATTACTTTCATCACCCTAAGCGCCTGCTCGCCTGTTACCCTTAACTCGGCTTTGCCGCTTAGGTGCTCTACTATATTCTTATAATAATCTGTCCAAACCCCTGTAATCTTGGGTAACGGCGTTTCTATTGTGGTTTCCTTTGGCCTGGGTAGCATAATGCGGGTAGGGCCAGCGGCTGTATATACCAGGTTTACAGTCCAGTCCTTTTCGTTAGGGTCGGCTTGTTTAACAATTCTGCCTTTTAGTTCCCAATCCTCTATAACGGCGGTGCCGTCTTCGCAAGATATATGCCATCTTGGTAGCGGTATAAAGCAACTGGTGGCTATACTAACCGTGCCGCTTACACCGTTTTCGAAACGCAACATTACAGTGAAGTTATCATCTACCTGGTTGTTATACACCTTGTGCAAATGCCCCTGCACAGATGTTACTTTTGATGGGATAAGGTCCATCATCTGGTCTATGAGGTGTATCCCCCAGTCCAATAGAAGGCCGCCGCCGTTTTGTTCAAACAGCCGCCAGCCATAAAGCGGGCGGGAGCCTTGCACGCGGCTTTCTATGTTATACGGCTTTGTTAGCATGCCGTCATTTAATATCTTGCGTACGGTAAGATAATCTTTATCCCAGCGTCTGTTTTGATGTACAGAAAATAGCTTGCCTGTTTTCTTTGCTACAGCCAGTACTTCTTCAAGCTCTGGGGCGTTCATGGTTACTGGCTTTTCGCAAATTACATGCTTACCGGCTTCCAGGGCCTTTATAGAATAATCCTTGTGAACATCGTTGGGTGTGACAATTAACACTATGTCTATGTTGCTGTCGGCGTAAATTTCTTCTGGTGAGTTGTATACCTTTATACCCCAGTCATCCTTTGCTGTTGCGTTGGCTTCCTCGCGTACATCGTACCCGCCTATTACTTTTATTTCCGGTATGTGCTCTCGGATATTCCTTACGTGCCACCCGGCCATGCCGCCCATTCCTATAATTGCCATGTTGTAGGACATTTTTAATATCCCCCTTTTGTTATTTTCTTTCGCAACCACTATATATCGCTTGCTTATATTTTGCAAACATTTGTTGATTTTTCTGTACATGTGAACTAATTAGGGGCCACTCTACGAAATGTCATTATGTACCCAACCCTACCCCCATGGCTTACAGAGGATATATTTTCTAGGCCGGACGGCGGCTCTTCCGGCCATACTTCGCTGTACATTACCAGATTAAACACTCTGCTTTCGCGTGGCTCGCACCACTGGATATATGGGCCGCTTGCTATAAAACCAGCGTATTCCTCTAAGGTTATACCGTTTTCCCATATTATACGGGCATGTGGGATGCCTACATATCTCAAATGCCAAGGCTCGAAAATTATTTGGGTAACCTCGGTTTTGTACTGCGGATATCTTATAATAAAGCCGAAACGGTGGGCGTTTGCGGCAAGCCACTGCCCGGCCTTGGTTGCGGCAAAATCTTGCGTAAGTTGCCCAGAAACGCTAACATCCAAAGCCAGGCCAGTCTGGTGCTCACTGGCACCCGGGCGCTGTACGGATTTTGCGGCAAGCCCCTCCGCAACAGCGGCATTGTGGCCTTGAGCCACTAAATCACGGGTTTTATTGTCAAACAAACGGCGTTGATACTCATAAGGGCGGTAAGCACTAACCAATTGCAAGCCATGAGTACCGCCTTCGGCCTTCATAACGTTTATCATCTGCGTGTAGGCAGTATAAGCCGCCGCATGTAAGCGTATACCCTGGTGGGATACAAGGTTCTGCGGTGTAAAGCCAGGCGGCAGTGGGTTATCAAGGTTAACCAACCACAGCAAGCCAGTATCTACATGAGTGTCACGTTGCATATCCGCTAATGAAACGACAATCGTGTCATTATATAAAGGAAATGTTTCCAGTAAAGGCGGCATTAAGCCGTCCACAGATAACGCATATCGCAACCCCGGGCGGCAGGGTGCCTCTCCTAAGAAATCCCCAACACACATAAACCGCCCAACCAAAAAAAACGCCAATAACACTAAACCTGTCAATATGTAATAACCCCCAGAACCGCGCAAAGCGCGGTTCCTTACAAAGTTTTTGTTCAAGCTTTTTTCAAAAAGCTTGCGGGGTGTGGGGTAGCACCCCACGGTCTTGACTTTCTTCATATCACAACGTCACCAATCCCTCCCGATACAACGCATCTAAAGCAAATGCCACGCCCGCCCTGGCATGGGGTGCTGTTAAACCGCCCTGGTGATAAACAATGTATGGCTCCCGTAATGGTGCGTCTGCGCTTAGTTCTATGGACGAACCTTGTACGAAGGTTCCGCCTGCCATTACTACGCCATCAGCGTAGCCTGGCATTGGCGCGGCCTCTGGTACTACGTAGCTGTCTACCGGCGCGGCTTGTTGTATGCCTTTGCAGTAGGCCAGCACTTTTTTTGCATCTCCAAGTTTTATTGCCTGAACTATGTCTGTACGGGGTGCCAGCGGGCCGGGGTTAACCTCGTAACCCAGGTAGTTAAATGTCGCGGCCGCCAGTATTGCGCCTTTTATACAAGCACTAACCGTTTCCGGTGCAATGAACAACCCCTGCAAAAGCGTACGTGTCATGCCCAAGGTTGGCCCAACGGCACTGCCTAAACCCGGTGCGGTAAGCCTTGTTGCCGCCGCCTCTACGTACTTTGCCGCGCCTACAACGTACCCGCCACCCGGTGCGATTCCACCGCCAGGGTTTTTAATAAGCGAACCAGCGGCTATGTCTGCCCCGGCTTCTATTGGCTCGCGTTCTTCTACAAATTCGCCGTAGCAATTGTCTACCAATATAATTGTATGCGGGCTGGTTGTCCTAATAAACGTAATTAGCTGTTCTATTTCATTTATTGTGAATGATGGCCGCCAGGCGTAACCCTTGCTACGCTGTATTGTAACCATCTTCACCGGCTTGCCCGTTAATGCTTTACCAATATCATCAAAACTGAACCCACCGTCTGGTGTAAGTTCAACCTGGTTATATTCCACACCATATTCCGCCAAGGAGCCGGATGCGGGGCGTATGCCGATAACACTTTCCAGCGTGTCATATGGCCTTCCCACCGGCGATAATAGCACATCGCCCGGGCGCAAGTTACCGAACAACGCCGCCGCAAGCGCATGGGTACCAGAAATAAGTTGCGGCCTTACCAGCGCGGCTTCTGCCTTAAAAATGGCACAAAAAATATCCTCCAACGCCTGGCGGCCAATGTCGTGGTAGCCATAACCGGTAGAATCGGCAAAATGGGCATCACTTAGGCGGCAGTTTTGCATGGCGTGAAGGACTTTTAGTTGGTTTAGTGCGGCTAGTTCGCTTGCGTGGGTGTAGGGGGTTGCTAACTCTGTTTCTGTTGTTTGGATGAAATCGGCTACTGCTGGGGTTATACCGGCATGTTTTTTAAGGTAGTTATAGTACATTTTTAGCTTCCTTTACTGGTGTAATGTAATAGCGACTTAATTCGCCATAAATTATAGGTATATTGATATGGAGTGTCAATTATTGGCTGGTATACAGACATAAAAAGAGATGGCCAACTTTGACCATCTCCTTAAATTTACCATACTTGATGCCGTCTATCTGGTGTGGATAAAATAAATTGCAGATGTAACGGTATAATCTTAATCTTCGTAATATTCATCTTCTTCGTCATAATCTTCGTCTTTTTCATCGTAGTATTCATCTTCTTCTATAACATCGTATTCAACTTCTGTAGTAATTGTGGCCACTCTCTCAGTTGGGTTCCACTCCAATGTTGCGCCAACTGCGGCGGCAATAGCACCTATAGGAAGCATAATACGGTTGGCAAGCATTATTTGCGGTACATCTGGGTTAACGGCTTCGCCATTTACATAGAAATGCGCGCCATCTACAGGTATCACAATTGTAACACCATCGCCTGTAAGTGTTGCAACTCTGGTACTGCTATTCCAGGTTGGGGTGAAACCCATTTGTGTAAATACACCACGAACCGGTGCAAGCACATGCCCGCCCACCAAAATTGGGCCTTGGTCTTCAAACTGCACCTCGTACCCGTCAACTACTACACGTACATTATTGTTGGCAAACGCAGTTGCAGATGTCAATCCCATTACCATTGCTAATACAACGGTTAAAACTAATAACTTTTTCGCTATTTTCACAGCAAATCCTCCTCTTTGGCTTGGAAATTGGTTTTGGCAAACTAACCAGCATCGCGGTTAGACAAAACCCTGGCAATTTCCCAAATTTTCGCCTTTATTTGAAATGAATTTATCATTCTGTATTGGATATGTCAATTTTAAATGGAATAACTTTCCCGGGGTTTAATATGCAATTAGGGTCAAACACATGCTTTATACCGCGCATCAAATCAAGCGTTGCAGTGTTTTCGCCGCTTTGCAAGTACGGCAACTTGGCATAGCCAATCCCATGCTCACCGGATACCTTGCCGCCAAACTCGGCGGCCTTGTCATATAAGTGAGAAAACACTGTGCTGAGAGTAGACTTCCACTCGGCTTCGTTCATGGCATCACGCAATACATATAAATGAAGGTTGCCGTCACCTGCATGGCCAAAGCTTTTAATCCTCACATTGTGTTGCTGGCTAATTTCATAAGTATAGGCCAAAAACGCGGCCACTTTATTTTTTGGCACTACCACGTCACATTCATCCATTTGGGTGGTAGAGGATTTTATCGCCTCTAAAAATGCCCCACGGGCAGTCCATACCGCCTCTTTGCGCTCGTCTGTGTCTACAATGAGTAGGTCCAACGCTCCGGCGGCATAGCATACCTCTGCCAATGCGGCGTAAGCGGACTCTATTTCTGCTATATTGCTACCATCGTAGGTAAGTAGTAAGTACGCTTCGCTACTTTTATCCGGGAATGTCTTGCCAAGAAATTTCTCTGCATCCAGTATAACCTCCCGCTCCATAAACTCTACGGCAGTGGGGATTATTTTGGTTTTCATAATGCCCTGCACGGCACCCAGTGCGTTGTCAATATTGGGGAATGGGATAAGTAGGCTACGCGTTTTTCCTGGTAGCGGCAGTATTTTTAGCACGGCTTTGGTGATAAAACCCAGCGTGCCTTCCGCGCCTATCACCAGGTTTTTAAGGCTATAACCGCTAGAGTCCTTTACTACCTTGCCGCCTAACTCCACAATCTCGCCACTGGCCAGCACTACCGTAAGCGCACGCACATAATCACGGGTTACACCGTATTTTACCGCACGCATACCGCCTGCATTGGTGGATATATTTCCGCCTATAGTGGCAGTTTTTTCGCCCGGGTCTGGAGGGTAAAAAAAGCCCAGCGGCTCTACATACGCGGCAATGCTCATTAGCATAACACCCGGCTCTACGGTTAGGGTCAGGTTTTCTTCGTCAAGCTCTAAAATCCGGTTCATTTTGGATGTGCACAGCATAATTCCGCCATGGATTGCCACCGCGCCACCAACAAGCCCAGTACCCGCACCGCGTGGTACTACCGGGATTTTATGCTGGTTTGCGTAGCCAATTATGCGAGAAGCTTCTTCAGCACTTTGTATATATATCAGAACATCTGGAGATTTTTCTACATCGCCAAGCTCATCGCGGGAATAATCTTTGTTAATATCCGCACCAACACATATCCGCTCGGCCGGAACGATAGACTGCAAAAACGCTATATCTGTCTTATCAATGGCTTTATACATATATTTCGCACCCTTCATTTAATTCACACAGAATGCGCTTGCGCATTCTATAAAGTTTTTGCCTCGCTTTTTTCAAAAAGCGAGTGGGAGTTTGAGGGCAAAGCCCTCAAGGTCTTAACACCCAAGCCGCTGTATCATCTGCGGAAGAATCTCAAAAACATCGCCAATAACTGCGTAGTGCGCCACAGAAAAAATTGGCGCGTTCTTATCCGCGTTAACGGCAATAATTGTCTCTGCGTTCTTCATACCGGCAATAAACTGTATCGCGCCCGATACCCCCAGCGTGATAATAAGCCTAGGCTTTACCGTACGCCCGGATTGGCCTACCTGGCGCGTAGGCTCAACCAGCCCCGTTTCCGCAAGCGGGCGCGAGCATGCAAGCTCTGCGCCCAGCAAACCTGCCAACTGCCTGGCCATATCCAGTTGCTTTTGGGTTTTAAAAGCACGCCCACATGCAACAATAATTTCCGCATCGGCTATATCGGGTGCTTTATCCTTTTGGGTTATGCCCATAGATTTTATGCGGCTTGCTATGGTATCAAGTTCGAAGCAGGTCACCTGCGGCGCGGCTTGCACTTTTTCCGGCGCATCAAATATCTTATACCGCACGGTGGCCATCTGCGGCCTGTGCTTGGGTGTGATAATCCGTGCCATAATATTACCGCCAAAAGCCGGGCGTATCTGCACTAGGTCACCGTTTTCTTTAAGCTCCAGGGCCGTACAATCGGCGGTTAGCCCCGTGCGCAAGCGTACCGAAACCCTGGGTGCCAAACTAC
>Ga0123355_10019179_pt1 | contig 10882 bp, 7 predicted proteins | sample TergutEmb28metaG_3_FD_89872 | JGI IMG/M metagenome (GOLD analysis project Ga0123355, IMG submission 89872) | Embiratermes neotenicus P1 segment gut microbial communities from Petit-Saut dam, French Guiana - Emb289 P1 | ecosystem: Host-associated > Arthropoda: Insects > Digestive system > Gut ...
TGCGAATAAATTGAATAAGCAGTCGCGGACAGCCGACGAGGGGAGGTCCTCCAGCTTGGGGATTGGGCGAGGTGCTAAAACCCCTCCCTGTTAAAACTGATGTTCAGAAACACTCACAGGCGAGATGATTCCTCTGGAGACAAAATAACCCGGAGGTAAACTACTCCCCCACTCGGATCTCCGGGGGGGGAGTGTTTCTAGGGGAATCATCGCGCAACAAAGAGGTATGAAACTAGCTACGTGGAATGTTAGGAGCCTTTATAGGGCAGGATCCCTTAAGGCAGCGGCGAGGGAATTAGGGAGATATAAATTAGATATTGAAAAGTGTATTGCCGGTAAAGAGTGCACTTTCAAGTTGCTTACAGAATACCATTTTAAGTCGGTTACGGAACACCATTTTCAGTTAAGGTTCGGTGGTAAGTTACAGTATCGTTCGAAACACGACAATTTCCAAAACTCCCATCTGAACTCATATTTGCATAAAGTGTATTAAAGAAAATATTTGTCTTCTCTGGCTTACGGAATATTAAGTGTCAATAAGCGTGTTACATACATAACTAATGTAATAATAACGTCAAGGCATGACCGTGTGTTTGAACGCTACACTTGTGATTTGGACTTACCCAAAAAGCAGGCTGGCTGCATATTGTGTACGCGGTACTGTTCAATGTATCGTAAAAATACCTGTCCGTTCTACATATTACACTGTACAAAGAAATCTCATCTTTTCTGGAGAATCTCAGTGTCACTGTGAATTATGCATAAAAGACAAACCCACAAGTTTAAAATCACAATGTGTTAATAAGTTACAAACTTTACTTACTGCCTAGTCAAACTGTAGGTGTAAAAATAAAATTGCGTATTTAAAAATTTATGCTTTTTTAATCGCACCGCAAGCAACCTTCTGTCGGCTACCAAAACACACTCTGCTGATTAATTAATGTAAGTGTACAAACAAAAATAAAAAGGGATGACTTGCATTGTGCATAGGTTTGTAAATTGAAATTTATGTATGTGTATTTATTTTCCTTATTACAATATATTTGGGATAGGATCCTTTAAAAGAGATGGTTAAAGCAGCATCATTAGAACCTACATTATTTCAATTATGAGTCCGTTATCTTACCGCTTCGGCCAACTCTTTTCAAATAAAGACAGCCATAAAAAAGTTTAAGTTGCGTTTTAATTGAAAATTAGCGCGCTGGCCGCTATATTGTAAAATGGTGGATTTAAAGTTAGGTTTCATTTTAAACTATCGCGCTGGCAGTCATATTCAAAATGGCGGAAAGCGCCGATTCGAATTTAATGTAGCACAATTTTTAAAAATGCCGCGCTGGTAGCCATATTAAAAATAGCGGAAAGCACTAATTCAAAATTTTAAGCTAGGTTAGCACAAATTTAAGAATGGCGCTTATTCAAAATGGCGGACTTGAAGGTTAGTTTAGCGCCTATTAAAAATAGTAGTAGGCGCCAAGCTGTCTGGTCCTACACGGCGGCATACTGTCTGGCATATTTAAGCCACCCACCATATTTGTTTACATACTACGTCATTTGTTTACATCACGTGGCCGCCGCCATATTTGTTTACATATCAAAAATTAAAGTTAGGTTAAGGCGCCAAACTGGTCCTACACGGCGCCAAGCTGTCTCTTATAATTGGATCATCCGTCTTATTTGTTTACATATCAGAGGCTAAATTTAGGTTCAGGCGCCACACTGTCTGGGATAATTTGGCCATCCTCCATACTTTTTTACATACTACGTCATTTGTTTACATCGCGTGATCGCCGGAGGCAAGGTCTGCGCCATTTTTGTTTACATGTTTCGTCATTTGTTTACATGTCAGAGGTTAAAGTTAGGTTAAGTTGCCACACTGTCTGGGATAATTAGGTCATCAGCCATATTTGTTTACATCACGTGGCGGCTTTTCCGATCGAGAGGTCATTGACCCCGCCACCATGTTTGTTTACATCATTTGACTGCGACGTCATAAATTGGGCGGAGCTCGTAAAAGAGATCCCTTATTACTACTCACAGGGAGACCAAGAAAAACCTGTGTCACGGTGACCGGTTGCAGGACCCTCCGAATACTGACTTCAAGCCAGCAATCCGGCATCTAGAGTAAAAACAGCACTACAGATACATAGTACAAGAAATACACATAAAATGGCAACAATACACACAAGACAACTACAACAATACACACAAGATAACTAACAACAATACACACAAGGCATCTTAAAATACAAAATGTACAAATGGTGAACAGCACCAAGGTAAGGAAGTACAGAATATGGTTTCTAGTATTTTTTCCCACACATATTGTATTCACGCTTTCCAACCAGCCCTTTACTTCTCATCACTTTACTGCTCATATAATCTTTTCCAATAATGTCTCGTTTTTACCCCCTTCCCTACACTGCACTTCACTTCAATTCCCTTCACTTCACTTCATTTCGTTTCACTTCATTTCCCTTCACTACACTTTTAAATGATTTTCACTTCATTTTACTTCACTTCTGTACCCTTTTAGGTGATTTTCAACACTCTTTATCTTCCTTTAACTCACCTCGATTATCACTTTCCTTGCCCTCTTTTTAAAAATAACGATTTTTGTCACTACCTGCGATTGTTACAAGAGAAATAGAAACGGGTGAAGTAAGGAGATAGATTTTTGTGGTTTGTGCTAAAACGTTGCTGGTTTCAATGTTATGCATGCATCATATCAGAGAGAGGCCTAGACATTTCGTTTCATGGCATGATTTACAGTGTGTAGACATTTAGCGGTGTCATGGTGGCGGTTGTTGATGCTGCTGTTGTTGTTGTTATAGTTGTAGGTAGGATCGTATGTGGGAATGACGAGGATGGAGTTTTTTTTTCAAGGATTAATTTTTCACATTTCTTATTGACTCCATGGAAAAAAATCTGGTTACCAATTCTATTTTACTGTGCTGTATTAACCACTGAATTTAAACAATGTTTGTTTTGGTAAAAAATGAGATGATTATGAGTGAGAAATTGTGGTCTTAAGGGTAGGTTTCATATCACAAAAATCGCTGCTAACGTCAATAGTAACATTATTTTCATTGGACACAGTTAAGGTGGTTGTTTCCTCATTTTCTCGTCACTCTTATGAATGATGTTCTATAGCTACATGTCCAGGATAACTGTGTCTCTTTTATACCACGTAATGTTACCCATGTTCTCAAGCACCATACCAGGAGATCATGTGGAAAAAGTAGAGGTAAATCTTCATACATTCTTAACCCCAATACTACACAGAGATTAGTAATGAGTAATGCTTCTGCTGGTTGACTTAGGTAAACACACCCCCAGTGTGTATCAGAGGAGACACCACATGTGCCATGGAGCAGCCAAGATTTAGTTTTATTGAATGGGTGACCCTCTGTCTCTTGTCATGTCACTAAGTGTACTTCATGCAGTCTGCAGCCGGTAACTTTAATGATGTGGCCAATCTGTCTCATTTTCCATGTCTGTAATATGCTTGTGTACTGGATAAACGTTATTGAAGGTTTGTTCTTGCAGTTATTTTTCTTAACTGAGAGTAGATAGACAGACTGATAAAGAATGGTAAATTACCTGTGATTGTGGGAGGCACCAATTACTATATTGAATCACTCATGTGGAAAGTTCTGGTGGAGGAAGATGAGAGTTCCTTGGGTGTAATAAAACAAGTGACGTCCACCAGTAATGCAGAAGTTACACACAGTGATAGTGTCAATGCTGGTGGAAATCTGAAAGTGCATGTTAGTGAGAGAATTGAGTCCTTAAAGAAGAATATGTCTAATGATAATATTGATAACGCTAGGCTTCTTGATGCTACCTGCCAAAAGGAAGTTCTTAATGAATGTTCTAGTGCCAAGTGTCAGAAGAGAGTACTGGATTGTGGTACTGAAATCACGAGTACCAAGTGTAAGAAACTGCACAGGGGTGATGTGGGGTTAAGTGGCTTTAGCAGTAGATGTCAGACGAACACGTATCATAAACAGTCACATACACAAGTGGGAGGGGAATCGGTTTGTGCCTGTGAGAGGCCAAATCTTGACAGTACTGAGTGTCAGAAAAATTTAGATCACAGTGGTGCTGATGGTGTTTTCAGTCAAAAGGTTGGTATAAACCAAGAGACTTCTCAATACAAGGACAGTGAAGAAGACACAGGCCTTGGGCATGGTGGGCCAAAGCCAATCATAACTGAGTTTCAAAATAAAATTTTTGCTAGTAATAATGTGGGTGAAACTCTGACCAGGGTGTGTGGTGGAAGTGCTATTGAAGACCATACCGAAAAAGCCAATATGCTGGAAGAAGTGTGTCAAGATGAAAGCGTGGTGGATGGTGCAGATTTCAGTAGTGGGAGTGACAGTGGCAAAATGTGTTATGAAACAGAAGGTTTGATGCAGATCGGAAATGTCGGCAATGAACAGGTGGTATGGTTGGATAACAAGAGACAAAGAATTCAGCCAGATTCTGAGTTAGTGTATGAACGTGACAGGAGAAGGCTGCAGGAGTCACGGGGTCAAGAGGGCATGGAAAGTAAGAATCTAAGTGTGCAGAGTGATTTAGTGGATTTGTTGGATGAGGCAGCCCTGGAACGTGTACCAAGTTCACATCTGTACGAGAGGCTACAAGCAGTGGACCCTGACATGGCGCAAGGGCTTCATCCGAATAATAAACGTAAAATAATAAGGTGAGTAGAATAAATCACCCACTTTCCCTAACAGTTTCAGTTTCCCACACAGAATCGTTCAACTGATTTGGTAGTAAACATTACAGTAGCTGATATTCCATTTTTAACCGTTCGATGCCGGTCTCAGCGCAATGTAGATCATGAAAGAATTTAGGGGTGCAATATATTAAAAACCCCTTCACTGTGGGCGGTAGATGGAATTTGAACCCCAGTGTCACTGAACGGTTAAAAGTGTTACTAGTCTATAATACGAGCTGTACGGATTGGCAGACAAATACTTCTGACAGTTTTATTACCATAGCTGTTCTGGAGGGGATGCATATTTTCTTTAATAGTTTGTATGCCAGTTGAATTAATAATATTGATAAGTACAAGACGCCGTGTCTAGTTCCGGTAAACTCCGCATACAGAACTGCATACAGGCGACTTGTAGCGGAAGAGCGGGCTCGTATGTTTAACCGCGTTCGTCATTTTATGTTAACCACAGCCTAAATGTGCATATAACTAAAGATCAGATTGGCTAAAGGGTAAAATCCATATGTTTGGGCGGAAGTTATAATAACAATTTCATTCGATCATGCCTGTCGTATAGTCCAGGTACACAAGGTATTAAACAATACGCAAACAGAAAAGCCCCTGTCGGTTCTGAAATGCAGAGTGCTGTAGAGCATTTCAGCTCTCACAAGATGTACCAGAGGCTGCTGGCTTTCTGTGCAACAAAGCTGCCGTGCCCAAGGATACGATAAAAGGGGTATTTTATAGAAGACACTACCTGCGGTGTTACTATGTTGGCTTTGATTCCTCAGACATAAATAATATCAGTCGAGGGTACAGCCCGGGCCGCTAACGGTGACAAGATGGCGCTGGACCAAGGTGCATTGACCAACTGCGTTCAACAGCAGAAAACAACTACATAGAGGTGAAATAAGAAATGAAATCGCGGAACATATTTTGTACAGTGGGAGTCTAAGACACACCGTGCTGTATTAGGGTTGGATTCTCGACCAACATTTCCACAGTCTTGAGCAATTTCTGTGGGGATTTTGTGTTTGTACACAAATGCCGGGATAATTTAAAGTATGCCAAGATCTTTTCCTCCAGTGTTGTTTTCAATTCCCTGTGCACTGTATTTACCTGTTTTTGGCGCGTTTGCATCATCGCGAAAAGTGCGTATTAGCTTCATCACATCCGCCTGTCTTTTCGTCTCTTCGCCTGTCTGCATGGACCAGCTCGGGTCCCACTGGACGGATTTCCGTTAAATTTGATATTGAGGCCGTTTATGAAAATTTAGTTATTATCGAACCGAAATCTCGGACGCTTTCCATGAAAACCGAAGTACTTTTTATTGTTAACTAAAAAGTCGTTCAGTCAAAAACACAACAATGTATTCAATAATGTTTTGTTGTTGCCGGCTACATAAATTCGCCATACAAGCATTTTTGTGCAACGCTGTTTATTTTTATATTGTTGGCGGTGACATGTAGCTCAACAAACCGCACAGAACGAATTATAGGGTTTCCATTGCTACAATGGTTACGGGAACTAACCACATTGTTATAGTACATTGCCTATCTTGTCTGTTATTAGTCACTGAAATGTGTCTGCTGTTGGCACTAACTGTTCGGTAAGTTTTACCACTGCCAATACCAAATCCCGTAGCTGGACAAAATAGAACTCTCGTAATCACAGCCGATTTCTCTGATCGTCTGAGTGTTAATCTTGCCATCGCCTTTTCGTTCTTCCAAGTGGTCATTTTCTTAGAGGTTTCCGTACCAAAAATTCTTTATTCAGTCATTGCCTTATTGTAGCATAGTTGTACCATCCTAATAGTAGACTTCTCTGTTTTATAAATCGTGAGCTTTCCGTGGTTGAATGTCCTCAAATCACCCACTTAACGTAGTTGCTGTTGAGTCAATATTTTCCTGAACACTGTTTTCATATATTTGCCACTTATCCTGTCGGGGCAATAAATCACATTTGACACGTGCAGTTGGCATACTGTCGTTAAATAGCCCCTACTACTACAAGCGTCGAGTTTCATTGACCTGCGCCAGCGTGAATTAAAATGGCAAACAGTTTGGGGTATGGGTCCATGGAAGGGGCAGCGCAAACATGTCATTCCGATTTATGTAACTTGTTGATGTCAGCTTGATTACAGGGAGGCCGGCGTTAGGCACGTGTGACTAAAGTGCGACTGCTGGAATCCATGCACGGCACTTGATGCGTGGTAGTAACAAACCTACATGGTACAGTGAACTGCTTCATCATTTGAAATTTTAATTGCTGTGATACAATCACAAGGTTCATCACCAACTCCGTGATGCGAATATATGTAGTTGTTGGAGAAGTTAGTTCAGCTGGCTAGGAAGTTCTCCTATGTTATGAAACTTGGAAATTTCAGCACCATATTTATGTAGTCTACCATTGCAACCTGTACTGAGGCAGATAAATGTTTCCCCCATTCAAGTTATATGGATAAACCAGTTAAACAAGGAAGCGTTAATTACTGGTAGTGAAATGTCAGGTTGTGGACTGGTGTGATGAAGTTCGATATCTGTCGGGGGCGGTAGATATATTGCTCCCCACACCACGCAAGGGGTCATCCGACGTGTATTCGGTAGGTACCTTAAGCTCGTTTTCCAAATGCAATGAAACAGGAACGCAATGCTGAACAATCGCCTCCATCTCAAATTGAGGTAAAAAAGGTAAAGTGATCCCGTTACAGGCCTGGTGTGGCCCAGAGGGTGGGTAGAGGTATACCTCTGCTCTTCCTATGACCGCGGCACTAGAAGGGGGTGAGTGGTCAGCAGCACGCCCCGGCCGCACTTTACCCCCGGGAAAGACCCGGTACCCATTGTACAGGAGGCTGGGTGGACCCCAGGGCCGGTCTGGACGGGCGGAAAATCTCGTCCCCACCGGGATTCGATCCCAGACCGCTCAGCCCGTAGTCAGTCGCTGTACCGACTGAGCTACCCGGCCCACTCTCAAATAGTTGTGAATGCTATAAATGACAGGGAGTCATGTTAGAGGAAGTATGCTTGATGGCCGAATTCCTCCCTGATCATTAACTCGGTACTTCTGAATGTTCACTTCGTTATCACAGAGGTTCCGGAAAAGCGCCTGGCCGTTCATATTTTTTATCAGCGCAAGGTGCGTCGTGTCATGTCAGTATGGCGGCCGATAAGACCCTCTGAATTGGGTCGGGTTAACGACTTGGCCTTCAACACACCTGCGAATAACAGGATACAACTTGTTCATTATTTACAGGCAGAGCTCAAAAGAATCTTGCAAGCGTTTGCCCATCCGTGCCAGCTACGGGTTTCAATGTCTTGTGATTTCAGTAACTCGTAACTAGTTAACATTAAATGTCTTACTAAGTAGCTGATTTAACATACTACTTTTCGAACTAGATGACGTCGTACGTGTGGGCCGAGATAGCGTAGTCGGAGTAGCGACTCGGTACTGGCTGGACGGTCCGGGGCTCGAATCCCTGTGAGGGCGAGATTTTCCGCACCTGTCCATACCGGCCCTGGGCCCACCCACCCTTCTGTACAGTAGGTGCTGGGTCATTCCCGGGAGTAAAGCGGAATGTCGTTGACCACCAACCCCGTATAGCGCCGGGGTAAAACAAAGAGTAGAGCGATACCTCTTCTTTGCTCCTAGGCCATCAGGGCCTGTTCTAGGGTGAAATTTACCTCTGCTTTTTATGTCGTATGTAACTGATTCTGAACCAGCCAACATACTGACTAGCTGTGTAAGACGTGAGATTTACAGAGTGGTGAAAATTCATCTGACTTACAGGACCGTGTAGTGAAAACGTTACAGATGAACGCGTTGCCCTTCCATCTGCACAGCGTAACATACTGTGCAGATAGGGGAAGTGTGAACGAAATATTAGTACCTACGTACAGGCTACGCGGCGTCATAATTCAGATCACATTACTTAACAACTAGCTGACTTGCTGAGAAGCGGACTTATTAAGCAACGTTTTAGTATCTGATAGCCGATCCCATTGGCCGCGCGGTCTAGGGCTTGGGTCTACTGCCGCTCGCTTGCTGGGATTGCGAATTCGAGTCCCGCCGGGGGCATGGATGTCTTTCTTTTGTGAGTGCTGTGTGTTGTCAAGTAGAGGTCTCTGCGTCAGACTGTTCACTTGTCCACGGGAGTCCTACCGAGTGTTATGTATGTCACTGATTTTGATCATGAAGCCTCGATAATGAGAGGGCTCTGGCCCTCTAAGGGCTGCCATGCCATAAGAAAATAGTAAACAGCGGACCTTATAACTAGATAACTTACTAAACAGCTGACATTATAACCAGATGACTTACCGACAATGGGTGTTACAAATTATTACACCGCGAACATGCTTGGAAATGCGACCAGGCTTCTACTAGGTCAGCGTTACGTCGGGGTTACTAGTCCTATAATGAACACTGTATAGCTGAAAAATTAATTTCCGATAAAGTACTAGCTGCCTAACTTTACTAGCTAGTTGACTTCTTAATTATCAGAGTTGCTAACTAGCTAAGTGACTGTACCCAGCTTACTAAAGAGCCGACTTAATATGGCTGTTTACTGAGATAGCTGAATTACTAGCCACGAAGTTGACTGGTTTGTTGTCTCGCTAACCGGAACTTAGAACAGTGATGTCTAAGAAGGTAAAGGACCAGTGAGTGAAGGCGCACCTGCGCTACTGGGGTGTGATTCCGATTAGGGCTAGGATGCTGGTCTTTCCCATTAACATGCCCACATCGGCTACGGGTCCCCACCAAGCGTCTTGTCCTTCGCGGGTGGCGATAGGGTGGGGGTTGAAGCTGACCACTCACTTCATCCTGGTGCCAAAATCTAGAATGCGTGTAAATTTACCTGCACGTTGCTTTGCTTCTTACGTTTAATAAAGGAGAAAGTGGCTGGATTCGTATTGTAGTTCTAAACGTTCGAAGGAGTGACGTCAATGGCGGTGACCAGCAGGAACATGTTTCGCTGGATGCCTCCCGCATCTTGTTTTTTTAACGTCGTCCCGCATCTTGTTTTTTTTTAACGTCCTTGCTCTCAATATAGTTAGATCTCAGACAGAAGGCAACCTTTGTTAAGGAAATATGTTTAATGAATGTAACAAAACAGCGTGACAACCGCGCGGTTTGACGGTAACAGCAAATGAACCGATGAGGTAGATATGAGATTTCATATGTAAGTAGATAATAAGCTGACCCACAAATTATGTACGGAATATTGTTAACGTGTTAAAATTAAAAAAAAATATGGGGACAGTGGGAGAGTTTTGGAATATACCGAACTTTTTTTCTCTTTTCAGAAGTGTAAAATACGAAGGCCTTCATCTAGCAATATCCAATGCACCTTTCTCCTTGTCTCTCTTCAAGGCTGTTTCCCCACAGAGTTGTGCAATATAGGCTATCTTCTGTCTTACACTGTTCTGTGTAAAAGACAGGCATGAAGATTAAGATATACAGAGCTGTAGTTTTACTCGCTTGTTTGCATGGGTGTGAAACTTGGTCTCCCACCCTATGGAAAGACCATTTCGAGAAGAAGATAGTGAAGAGGAGAGGAAGTAAAAAACATGGAGAAAATTTCGTAATGGGCAGCTTCGAAATTTGTACTGCTAATATGTTATTGCACCATTTATTTGTTGTAATACGACCCGTAATTAATATAGCATATGGAGAATTATGAGATGAGCAGGACCTGTGGCACACATGGGGTATGTGAAAATTTCTTACAAAGTTATGGTCTTTGAAACCACTAGGGGAGTCCTAGCCGGGGACGAGAGAATAATTTTAATTTGGTTCATTCTGTGTATTGTCAATTGGTGGCTCTTGTAACATGGCAATGAAACTACAGCATCCATAAACCTGAAGAATTTCTTGATTAGATATACTGTTATTCATTTCTTATGAAGGGCTCTGTGTAATTAGGCATTCAGTAGGCCCTAGATAAAAATTATTGTTGTCAAGGTTCTTGTTCGTATCGTTTATTTTGCCGAAGGACACCAACGGTATTTTTGTTCCCACGGCAGGAACGTGTGTGTATTGTACTGTGACACGCGTGTAGTAATATGTCCGGGGGGGGGGGGGGGGGGGGTGGCCCCGCTCTCTCAAGAACCTTCTTTCCCCAACAAAAAAAGACGGCAAAAGGGATGAGAACCCCACAACCCCGAA
>Ga0123355_10019180_pt1 | contig 10882 bp, 10 predicted proteins | sample TergutEmb28metaG_3_FD_89872 | JGI IMG/M metagenome (GOLD analysis project Ga0123355, IMG submission 89872) | Embiratermes neotenicus P1 segment gut microbial communities from Petit-Saut dam, French Guiana - Emb289 P1 | ecosystem: Host-associated > Arthropoda: Insects > Digestive system > Gut ...
ATATACGCGGGAATACAATAATCACAGTCGTCTATGCCTATGTCTCCTCTGTCTAAAAACGATATTACGATGACTAACCCAATAAACATCACAGCCTGTATCAGCATTACCGGATTTTTCACAAGGCTTTGCAGCTGCTTAATCAGAATTGCTTGTATGTTCCTCACAGCTCCACCCCCGTCAATTGCAAGAATACCGCTTCTAAGTCCGGCACGGTACGCAAAGCGTTATATTCCTCGCACAGCTCCACCGGCGAGCCTTGCTTTACTATCGTACCTTGATGAAGCAATGCTACGCGGTCGCATAGTTTCAGGGCTTCATCCATGTTGTGGGTAGTCAAAAAAATAGTTGCGCCATCTTCACGCAGTTTTTGCAGCAGCTTGCATATGCCCCGCGCAGTTCCCGGGTCTAGTGCACTGGTTGGCTCATCCAGGATTAGCAGTTTCGGCGAGTACAAAATTGCTCGTGCTAAAGCCAGGCGTTGGCTCATCCCGCGCGATAGCTCTGATACTGCTTTCTTTGCAGAATCCGCCAGCCCAACACTCTCCAGCACTTCCATAGCCCTTTCTTTAGGCAGTCCGTAGATTCTCGCATATAAATTCAAGTTCTCCAAGCAATTAAGGTGCGAGTACAAACCCCCGATATCGAGCATCAATCCCATTTCGCGTGGAAGTACACCAATGTTCACTTCTCCCTCGTCCGCAGTCAACTGCTGTGTGACAATATTTATGATTGTCGTTTTCCCTGCGCCTGACGGACCAAGAAGCGCGAAAATTTCCTGTTTTCCTATCTCAAACGTAACATCGGAGAGCACTGTCTGCTCCCCAAAGCGTTTAACTAAATTCTTAACACTTATCAATATGGTATCTCCTTATACATTGAAAATTTTTCTTGTCATCCTGAGCGTAGCCGTAGGTGCATTTTTTGCACCGGAGCACGGAGTGGAGCGGGATCTTTGTTCAAACACAGATTCTTCGCCTATCGGCTCAGAATGACATACAGAAACATATTAAACGTTGAAACGGAAGAGTATGACATCTCCGTCTTTTATAATGTATTCCTTGCCTTCTAGACGCACAAGCCCCTTTTCCTTAGCGGCGTTGTATGTGCCTGCTGCGATAAGGTCGTCATAGAATACTGTTTCTGCACGGATAAAGCCGCGTTCAATATCACTGTGAATTTTTCCAGCCGCGTGGACTGCCTTTGTGCCGCGCTTGATTGTCCACGCGCGTGATTCCTTCTCGCCGGCTGTGAGGAAACTGATAAGCCCAAGCAATTCGTAGCTTGTCGCAATAAGCTTGTCCAACCCGCTTTCGTTAATACCCAGCTCCGACATGAACATTTCGCGTTCGTCGTCCTCAAGCTGCGCCATTTCGGCTTCTATCTGGGCACATACCGCAAACATCGGCGCGCCTTGCGCTTTCGCGTAATCTTCAACTGCCTTAACGTATTCGCTGGGTGATTCCGCGTTGATTTCATCTTCTGAAACATTCGCGGCATACAGCACAGGCTTGTTCGTGAGAAGACTCATTTCACGTAATATCAAGGCTTCTTCTTCATCCGCGCTGATGCCTTTCGCAAGTTTGCCTTCCTCAAGCATCGCCTTTAGCCTCTCAAGCAGCTGCATCTCCTTCGCCAAAGACTTGTCCGACTTTATTGCCTTAGCAACACGCGTAATTCTACGTTCGACAAGGTCAAGGTCGGCAAGTATCAGCTCTAAATCTATCGTCTCAATATCGCGCAGAGGGTCTATGTCTCCGTCAACATGCACAACGTTTGAATCCTCAAAACAGCGTACAACATGTACCAGAGCGTCACTTTCGCGTATGTTCGTCAAGAATTTGTTGCCAAGCCCCTGCCCGCTGCTCGCGCCGCGCACAAGCCCAGCGATATCCACAAACTCTATCGTTGCCGGAGTGACTTTCTTCGAATTGTACATCTTCTCGAGCACACCCAAACGTATATCCGGCACAGCCGCATTGCCGATATTTGACTCTGTCGTAGTGAACGGGTAGTTTGTAGCCTCAACTGAGGACTTCGTTAGCGAGTTAAACAGCGTACTCTTGCCTACATTCGGCAATCCTATTATTCCAAGCTTCATCTGTATGTTCCTTCCTTATTCAGACTATTTTCGCACATATCATTTTACCTGATTCCCGCATGTAATGCAAGCCTTGACGTATAACGGACGCCATATATGGCGTCCCTACACTGCCCATTTGCGACGCGCCAAATCATCTCACTCTACAAAAATACCCTGCCATTGCGGGCTTGACCCGCAACCCCATTCGTTAATGTAATTACGCATTAATTATGCCTGTTTCATCCGGCTTTACACTAATCTCTCCAGTGAATATCACTACCTCTTTGGCTACCTTAAAATCGCACCTTGCGGCTTCGTCTGTACTTTCCAGCTTTTCAACCTGTAAATTTATCGTACTTGTTAGGCAGACTTTCACATTCAGCACATTTACATACGCCGCATCAAACTTGATTTTGATATTGTCACTAATGCTAGTGTTTCTCAAAATATCTTGCAGTACGCCTTCTACCTTACAGGCTATCAAAAACATATGGTCTTCGTCGTTATCATTACCAGAAACAAACTTATGTACATCAAAAACTGTAGCCTCGCCTTTTGTTGCTTCGTAGCGAAAAATCTGCGCCGAATCGTCCAATATAAGTTCAAACGTTTCTATTTCTATTTCATTAACAGGAACCTTACTGTCTGCCTTTGCTTCAAAATTGAACACGATATCTGTGGTTTCGCCTTTGTATACTGCGCTATCCGCCGTAGACTTCAAAACAATATGCTTCGTCTCATCTGCGCCGCTGTCCTTCACAAAATCCGCAGTTACCGATACAATATGCAGGAAATTGAAACTCTTATGAATCAAATCCTTTTCCTGCATCTCTTCACCGCGCCGCTGCAGTTTGTCGTTAACCTCGCTAAGCTTGAAGTTTTGCCATAAAACAAGCGTACTCAAAATAAGCGTCGCAATGAAGGGTAAAACATTACCAACATAGAGTAAAATCTCACCTTGTGCAAATCCTGTTACCGCAGGCATGTCCCCATGCGAAAACAACCAGTCAATTCCCATTGCCATTAAAATAGCCAGCGCCAGAGCCGAAACCGTTCCCAGAACAATTGTCAGGATAATAAAAAGGGAGTTTAGTAGTTTGTTCATCTAAATTTCTCCTTAGCAAACATTTTCGTAAACATGTCAAAATTGCATTGCTGCTTATTGGTAAAATCGACGTATTGCATTTTGCCTCGTAAAGCTGTATAATAAAGGCAAGACAATGAGTTGCACTTGAAGGGATTGGTCATATGTACTTGCCATTTGTAACCGTTGCAGTAACAACATTCATGGCGGACCAAGCATGCAAGTGGCTCGTTAGAAAACAAATCCCGCTTGGCACAAGCCAAGAAATCCTTCCTAACAAACTCGCCATAACGCATGTACGTAACTATGGCGCGGCTAATGGGTTCTTAGCCGATAACCCTCGCGCTTTGCTAATTTTCACCATAACCGCCATTTTGGGTGAGGTTCAAACCTTCTTCGACCTCAAGAAACATTTCAAGTTTCACAAACCCGCATGGATGTTGTTTGGACTAAGCATTGGCGGGGCAGCCTCGAATATCTTTGACAGGCTATCAGACGGATTCGTTACAGATTACATTCACATCGCGCCACCCAAACGAACTCCAGTGTTCAACATTGCCGATATATGCATCCTATTTGGAGCAATCGGCTTAATAATAATTTATCTGAAACAGGTAACACTAACATTCAGAGGCAATCGTTAATCTATGCTTGGCATAATTCTTAGCATTCCGGCCTAGAATGTTCGACAACCCACTATTTTGAACCTACATTTCATTAAAAGGCAGCCTAATTGGTCGGTGTACGTCAGACCACAAGCAACTACCGGTGGAAGGCGGAAACCGCTCTGCGGCAGCCTACCTAGCCATGCTAGGTGTCAAAATCGTGGGACCGGCATTCCGGGTCTTTAAACACAACGGTACAGAGCTATTCTGTGCTGTTTTTCTTTTGAATAAAATTTCCTACAAACAAGATTACATAGGTAATTCCTAGAATAAACCATAAGGCTGCCATAATAAACCAAGCTAACTCCGAACTTTGCCTCATGCCCAACAAAAGCGGCAACATATAAAACCCTCCGGCTAGATATGTCACGTCGAATCCATAAATTGCAGCAATTCCAGACAAAATAATTACTCCAGCTTTTGCCGAAAAAGTTGTAATCCTATGTTTCCGTATAAGCCACGTACCAGTAATAGCCATATATACTGGCGTAATAACGCGCAACGCTAATTCAATTTCTATTGAAGGAGAGATGTCCAACAAATATAGCATTCCGCCGACTATACTTATCGGAATAAAGAGCATTGTTACAATATGTGCAATAGCTTTTGCAGACATCAAAATTTTCTGCACTTAACCACCTCATATATTGCGGCGACCACACAGGGTCGCCCCTACCAAACGTTCGGCGTAAGCTCCTCTTCTAAAGGAGCTGTCAGCCTAATGGACGAACGTAGTTCGACCGTTAGGCTGACTGAGGATTACGCATTCTACAAGCAACATGAAATATTCTCTTAAGACTTTTCAATAGGAGAACCCCAGCCGTCAAAAATTCCGTCCGTGCCTTCCAGCACATCTAAAATATCAGCGGTAATTCCGTTTATCCACTCGAACGCAGGTATGCCAACCAGTGTTAAGCTCAAAGAATATTCGCCCTGTTCCGTTTTCTCGCAGCCGCATGCCTTAAAGCCCTGCGCCGTCAGCTTTTCAACCACATCTTGTATGTGCTGTTCACTTGTAAAAATACAGAAAAAATCAATTTCTCGCGGAATTTTAAAGGCTTCGCCCTCTTTTTCTAAGTTGTCACACACTTTGTGGTTCATAATCCATTGCCATTCATAACGGTTAGGCGCAAGAACAGTGTAGTAATACTTAAAGTCATCATTCGCAAGCATTTGGTAATCGTAGCTTGTAGTTTGCGCATTGTTTCCTAATAATGCCGCCACTACAGCCTCATCAGCCGCCTGTGCTTCATTACTGCAAGCGAACACAAACCGCACGCACTGCCCGCCTGTTATAACCCCTATGAACCGGATATCATACGCCCCGCAAGAGAAATTATCTTCAATTGCGTTTATGCGCTCCATATCGGATGCTGTGGGAAATCCTTCTTCATTTGTTTCATTCGCATGGATTGACAATACTAATGTATTAGGGTAATTAACCCGTGTTTCATTATCTATGCTCCCAACAGCAGTGTCAAAGCGGATAGAAAAAGGCTGTTCGTTAACTATACACGGGAAAAACTCCCACAAGTCACTGAAAACCATTATATTCTCAGACATTTAACCCTCCATAAGTGCAGTTACGCATTCTTGTAAACTACGCCATCTTTCATGACAAAGCGCATCTTCTCGATATCCTTGATGTCGTTCATGGGGTTACCGTCAACCGCAACGATATCCGCGTACTTGCCAATCTCCACACTGCCCACTTCATCCCACATTCTAAGAAGTTTTGCCGCAGTTTGCGTGGCAGCTTGCAGTGCTTGGGTGTTGTTCATGCCGAAATCCATAAGGTACGTGAACTCGTCGTACTGTTCGCCGTGCAAGTTGAACGGCGTACCGCAGTCCGTACCGAAAACTATAGGCACTCCCGCTTCCAGACACTTTCTGAAACCCCACTCGTGGTTAGAAATCGCAATCTTAGCTTTCTCGACTGCATACTCAGGGATTCCTGCCGCTATGCCGTTATCAACTATCCTCTTCGCCGCAATTATTGTCGGCGAGAGATACGTTCCGTGCTGTTTCATAAGCACGACACATTCCTCATCCATCATCATGCCATGCTCAACAGATGTTACACCTGCGCGTACCGCATCCTTGATGCCATTTGTGCCATGCGCATGTGTTGCTGTATGTACGCCGTACATCTCTGCGATTTCACAGATAGCACGTATTTCATCATAGGTAAGTTGCTGCGCGCCAAGAGTTGTGCCTCTGCTCATAACGCCGCCCGTAGCCATGAACTTAATCAAGTCGCCTCCATGCTTGACAACGTAGCGTGCTGCTCTTCTTGCTTCATCAGGGCTGTCTACTATGAGAGATTGGTCGCCCGCTTCAAGCACAACCGTGTATGGATTGTAATTAGTGTCCGTATGCCCGCCTGTAGATCCCAGAGGAGGCCCGCACGCCTTTATGCGCGGACCGAAGAAATCGCCCCGATTTATAGCATTTCTAAGCGCGACATCAGTAAAACCTGCCGAACCGCAGTTTCTGACAGTTGTAAAACCTGACATTAAGTGTTTTTGAGCATTCTTCAGAGACTCCAGCGCCAAGTCCCCATGAGTGGCAAGCAGCCTCTCGGTCATGCTGTTTGCAAGACCTTTTGAGCCCAGATGCATATGACAGTCGATAAGCCCTGGGAGGACGAATTTGTCACTCAAATCAACCACTTCATAACCATCAGGAACAAATTCTGCGATGGGCATAACCGCTTCAATCTTCTTACCATCTACGATAATTACTTGCTGCTCAAGTACCTTACCTACTGTTGAATCGAAAAGCTTCCCGCATTTGATAGCCTTTTTCATATTCCCACTCCTATTCTTTTTTCGACACTTTAATACCGCTATTCTACACTAGATGCACGCAAAAGTCTACGCGCTCAAAAAAATTATCTTTACCCAGCCCAACGAATGTGCTAGAATAAATATATAATCAAAAGATTGGAGATGGAAGAATGCGCAATATTTCTTGCTAATATTTTTTGCATGATAGAATACAAGTCATATCCGCTTGTTTTGTCGTGCGTATAAAAGTATGCAAGAAAGTTGCTTATTTCTAACGCTCCTTGAATATATTGTCTGCCCTTTTGGGCTTACTCTTGTTATATTTGCGAGCCGCGAGAATTAACTCTCTTGCGGCTATTCTTGTTTCAGGAGGACAAAACTATGTCTCAGATAGATGTATCAAACTTAACTTTCGCCTACGATGGCAGCTATGATAATATCTTCGAAAATGTCAGCTTTCGGATAGACACCGACTGGAAGCTAGGCTTCACCGGCAGAAATGGACGCGGCAAGACAACCTTTTTGAACTTGCTGCTTAGTAAATATACCTACAGCGGAAAAATATCCGCAACTATTGATTTTCAGTATTTTCCGTACAATGTGGGTGACAAATCCTTGCTTACCAGCGAGATAGCCGCACAGATATGCCCATCACACCAAGATTGGCAGCTCATGCGCGAATTGTCCCTATTGGATGTTGGTGAAGATGTACTGCATCGCGCTTTCGACACGCTTTCCAATGGAGAACAGACAAAGGTGCTGCTTGCCGCGCTGTTCATGAATGAGAACAACTTCCTGCTTATCGACGAGCCAACAAACCACCTTGATATGCGCGGACGGGAAACCGTCAGCAGCTATCTGAACAGCAAGAAAGGCTTCATTCTCGTATCGCACGACAGAGCATTTCTCGACAATTGTGTCGACCACATTCTTTCAATCAACCGGGCAGATATCGAGGTTCAACGCGGTAACTTTTCCTCGTGGCTTGCCAACAAAGAACGCCAAGACAGCTTCGAACTTGCCGAGAACGCCAAACTCAAGAAAGAAGTCAAACGCTTGGAGAAAACAGCCCGCGAGAAAGCCGCATGGGCCGATACGGCTGAAAGCCGCAAAATCGGTTTCGATCCACTAAAAACAGAAAAAAGCACCGGACGCAGGCCACACGAAGCCGCGAAATCGGCAAAAGCTATGAAACGCAGCAAGAGTATACAAACGCGTATGGATACTGCTATCAGCGAAAAATCTAAGCTGCTCAAGAACCTTGAACACTCAAGCGAATTGAAAATCTCCCAAATTCCGCACCATACAAGCCGCTACATTTCACTTAACAATGTATCAATAGCTTACGGAGACAAAATTGTATGCCAAAATGTCAGCTTCAATATCGACCAAGGTGACAGAACCGCCCTTTGCGGCAAGAACGGCTCAGGTAAATCCAGCATCATCAAACTGATTTGCGGCGAAAACATCTCTTACACAGGGCAATTCACGAAAGTCAGTCAGCTTAAAATCTCCTACGTGTCCCAAGATACCTCTTTCCTTAACGGCAACCTAACCGACTATGCCAAGTGCAGCGATATCAACGAAAGTCTTTTCAAAGCAATCCTAAGAAAACTAGACTTTTCGCGCGTTCAATTTGAAAAGGATATACAAGATTTCAGCGGCGGACAAAAGAAAAAGGTGCTCCTCGCAAAAAGTTTATGCGAAAAAGCGCACCTCCTTGTCTGGGATGAGCCCCTTAACTTTATTGATGTCATATCCCGCATGCAAATCGAAGAGCTGCTGCTGGAATATGAGCCAACCATCCTGTTTGTAGAACACGACAGCATCTTCTGCGACAAGGTAGCGACGCAAAAGATTATGTTGTAAAGTCTAACGGACGATCGAGGCGGTCGTCCCTACTGCAATCCTCAAACCTAACAGCTTACCGCCCAACTACGACTACCAGCCCATTTAAAAAGGACCCTACGCATAAACATCATGTATGTGCGACCCTATGTGGTCACACGATAATACTTTTGCGGTTATAACCCGACAAAGTTATTATTTCAATACAGTTTTGCGGATAAGAAATTCAACACGCAACCGAAGCCATCTCAACAATACAAATGTAAACGGACGCCACATATGGGATGACATATATAGCGTCCTACGTGTAGGGACACGATACATCGTGTCCACACTCTGTCCTGTTACATTGCTTTTCTACTAATCCAAAGCTATGTTGATTCTGGTGTTTACGCCAATACGCAAGTTGATATCAGACGATGTAACCGCTATTTCAGCCTCGAACTCTACAATAGGTGAAGTTGCTGTAGCAGCAGGATTTATTCGTGTGATTTGTCCGGCGTGCACAGTGCTGCCAGTTGAATCGGATGTTATCGTAACGGGCATGCCTACGTGGACTCGCGCTAAGTCGTATTCACGGAAGCTCGTGATGATGCGCAGGTTGTCGGTTTCCTCGACTGTGAATAGATGCCCCATACCGACTGCACCCTCACGCGCAATGACTGCTGTGACTGTGCCGTTTATTGGCGCGGTAAGAGTTGAGTCTTCCAGCTGACGCTGCAGCTGCTGTAATGTGATTTCCATAGATTCTACGTTTGCCGATGCTTCCGCAATTGCAACGCTGCTGCGAAGCCGCTCAATATCCTGTCCCGCTCCTACACGTGCCGCACTTAGCTGGTTCTGCGCTTGCAAATGTGATGCTATAGCCAACTCTAACAAGTCTTCCAGTTGCTCAAGCGTTCTCTGCTGCCCTGTAACGGCATTATCGAAGTTTGTGCTTGCCGTGTTGTACTGGTTCGTTGCATGGGCAAGTGCATCTTCCGCCAAACGCAACTCGTACTGCGATATAGCTCCCGCATCTTGCAGAAGCACAGCGTTTTCATGCCCGCGTATTCTTGCTTCAAGCTCTACTCTCGCTGCATCCAGTGTGCTTTCTGCGTTTATCACAAGTGTATCACTCTCTACATTGTAGTCCAACCGTGCATTATCATAACTTCTTTGCGCATCTGCCAACCGCTGAACAGCCGCTGTGAATGCGGCTTCCGCCGCTATGATATGGGGGTTTGTATTGTTAGTTATATTCGCCGTGGCTTCTCCAAGCATCCGCGTTGAATCCACTAGAGCAATCTCGCTATTTCTCCGCGTCATTTCAAGCAACGCTTCCTGCTGGGCAATCAGCAGTTCTAGGTCACGAGTATCAAGCGTCCCAAGCACTTCCCCTTGCCTTATTCGGTCGCCAACTTCTACATCTACACTGTCAACTATAAAGCCAAGTGTCGTGTATACATTCCTGCTGGTTACACTCTCAACTACGCCGCTGACGGTTATACTTTCAATCGGCGCAGATGTTTGCTCTACTGCATAGCCTACTACTTGTAGTGACTCGTTTCCTTGCTGTGAAGTACACCCAACAAGCAGCCCTATGGCAATACCGCATACCAAACCCACCACAATAGCCTTGATAGTTCTATATATTTTGTGTTTTTTCATTGTCAATCCCTCCTAACGTAGCGAAATGCGTACTCTGGCATTCAAACCGATGAGGTTATCAAGCTCGACATCATCTGTTATGTTAACGCGAATCGGCAGTAGGCGTGTTACCCGCGTGAACGTACCGCCTGTGTTGAAAAACATCGCCGCGCCGCTAAGCTCGACATCTGTTATGCGCCCAATTTCAGCAATGTAACCGTTAAACTGCCGCCCGCCAAGCGCGTCTATCGTTACAGTAACTTCTTGCCCAAGAGCAATCCTGCCTATGTGCTGTTCTTCGATATTCGCCTCAACATGCAAATTGCTGGTATCCGCGATAACTGCAAGCGGAGTGTGCGGCGCAACTACTTGGTTCTGCTCGGCATATGTCCTAACGACAAGCCCATCAAACGGCGCGCGCATTGCCTCGCCATTTTCAACCCAGCCTAGAACCTCGTTCCGGGTAACACGCTGCCCTTGGTAAGCCGTGAAACGCTCCAGCACCCCAGGCATTGTTGACGTAATATCAACCAGCGTAGTCGTCACTCTTGCGTTGTCTGTCGTTAAGTAATTCATGCGCTGGAATGTGAAATAGAACCCGATACCTGCGGCAATCGCAAGAACTGCCGATAACGCCACCAAGATAATGGTTTTTGTCTTCTTGCTCATCTTATCTTTTACTTCCGCTGCTTCTGTTAATTTTTCGTTGCTCATGTTGTATCCCCCTTTACGGGACGCCCAGTGTGCGTCCCCCTACATAAACATTTCGTCATTGCGGGCTTTA
>Ga0123355_10019181_pt1 | contig 10881 bp, 12 predicted proteins | sample TergutEmb28metaG_3_FD_89872 | JGI IMG/M metagenome (GOLD analysis project Ga0123355, IMG submission 89872) | Embiratermes neotenicus P1 segment gut microbial communities from Petit-Saut dam, French Guiana - Emb289 P1 | ecosystem: Host-associated > Arthropoda: Insects > Digestive system > Gut ...
CGCTAACCACGTGACACCCCTCTATCCGCAAAAGTTGGCACTAACTTCGCCTACCGGCGGCGGCCGCTCTGTCGGTATGGTTCGCTCGCGGACTAAAGCCACGGAGTTTAGTTTTTAGTTTTACACAAACTGTAACCAGCCAGTGTCCAACCAACTGCAAAGCATCCAAAACTGTGGTGCATATTTGCTTCTATATATCTGACAAATTGTTCTGATAAACATGTACATTAGTGAGATAGTGCACACACACACACACACACACACACACACACACACTTTCGTGTCCTAAAAACAATAAGTGAAAACAAACTACCTATGTCACAAGTCAATGCAACATTAACATAACTGCCACCAACATGTTAGGCAAATGATGGGGATTGGGCCTAGGAAGCCTGAAGGAACAGCAACCATATTATGTAAATTATCAATGCTTAGGTAACCCTGTTACAATGCGGGCATAAACAAGTACCGTGACAAGCAAAATCTGCTTTCAGTGCTGATGGGCATGGTGAGTATATGCAAGAGCGCATGTGCATGTGCACACACACACACACACACACACACACACACACACTGGAAATGACACTAACCCACAAGTTAACCATTAACTTGTAATAACACTACTAAAATGAAATATTGGTAATAATTATTCTCTTGCAGACAGTCAAACTTGGTTATACTGTCATGAAAGGGACTGAATATTGTTCCATTATAAATGAGAGTTGTTCTGAGAAGTAAAATGTTATGGTTAACAGTGAGGAAGTACTTGGTACCTTAGAACATCTGACATTACATATGAGGTGTCACTTAAAGCTGATGTCATTATAACCAGGTTCGACTACACTTAAAACACTATGAGGAAATTACTTACATGCCAAGCTTGTGAAAACAGACTCACAAATTACCAAGAAGCAGTCACATATTCTGGCACACACTGGCTGCCTCATAAACTCAAGATTATGTTTAATTAAATGCTGGCAAAAATAAAGTACAAATTTTACATCATGAGATCAGCATGCATCAGAAGAACAAGCACAATGTCAGCGTATTTTCTCCTCTTGACCACAGTTGAACAAAATGGTTTCTACATGATTACCCCCCACATTTATGGCCAAAATGATTCACACTTGTTGCCTGTCCAGCATTTGAAATATACCTTAGTTTCCCACAGTACTTATTACCATGATCAGCAAAGCTGAATCATTTTGCCTGCGAGAAAAACGTTCTACTCACTGACAGCAACCATGCCTATCCACGCCTTGTAACTTCTTATAATGTCTTCTTACCATAATAAACATACCACACAAACCACTTTTATTCATGTAATGTCTACAGAAGATATAACTTACTATTTGACGCCTGTGGGGGACTCAAAAAAGAGGACCGAATTTAATACTACTGAAAGAAGTCTAAGATGTATCCCTATACCGGTCTTAATTTCTCAGTCGTCTGGATGAGTTCACAAGGTACTCACTGCACCATGTTTGAAAGTCTCTTGGCTTTTGGCGATTATGTAATCCTTTAAGTGAATGCAACACGTAACCTCAGATTGTATTACTCAAAGGATGTTGCAGTCACTGACATATCAATTTAAAAATAGTGACACTGGCACCAATCTAACCTTACTTATAACAAAGTAAACACAGGAATAAATAATTTTTAACAACGTGTCCAGCCGAAGTTATTCGAGCATATAAAAAAACTGCTTAACAAATTAATGAAGTGTAAAGACCGACGGTGATCAACCATCCTTACCGAATGCCTAATGAACCAATTTAACAACTATACTACAAGAACAGGCGCGATATCCACACTTGGAACTAAGAAGAGTGCCGACAATTCGCGAGCCTGAACAACCTGCATGTACCGAATGGATCACTTCGACCCATTTAATTCTCAGCTGTTTCAAGGATCCACAAATACATGTCACTTATGTCATAACCATACCTTGAATAACGTAAAAACCAACGGACTTTTATATGCTGCTTCTGGTTATACAAACAAACAGACAATACACTCACGGGGAGCTGTGAGTACACGGATTAAAGTTCGAAATTTCTAGATCACCGCAACGAAATTACCCTTCCAGCACATTCTGGAAAACGGACGTGACGAAATGTAATTATTACTAGTGCCAACCACAGTTATACCCGGTTCAATAGTCACAAAATGACACTATTAGCTCAAATAGTTTCGATCACTTCGACTGTTTACACATTAATAGTGTTTTAAATATGAATAAAGGAACCTTCCCGTGTCCCAAATGTTCACCAGATTTATCCTCTTTGCCGTAAGATAACAGAATGAAGGGAATTATCTAGTTACAACATTTCCCAATAGATGGAAGACAGGCAACGGGCAAGGACTGTCATCTGGTGAAATTGTAGTGCGTCAGTGGTTCGGTAAATTCTTTTTCTTTCGTGGACGAAACGGTAATTGTTAAAGAACGTGATTTTTTCAGTCAATATTTAACAACTGACACGGTGCTGCAGCTGTCAAACTACATCAGCTGATTAAAGCGATATGGAATTCAAATTTGAATACTCGTACAACAAAATACAGTAACATATAATAAACCAACAGGAATTCAATTTCAAAAACCTGAATGTTTCAGTGGGATTGATGTGCCAGTTTTGCTGACCACCTGTATTAAGGTCACCGACCACGCCTTGGTAATCTCTGTTTGACGATGAATTTAATCTACCCAAAATTCCCTCCATTTTCATTTATTTATTATGGCGGTTCCCCAACTTACCTATTAGCTAAGTGGTACTCATGCTAACTGCAAAGAAGTTCCGTTTCCCTATCGTTCGTCACTGGCAGTAGAAACTGCATGTGACGCCGATACCAAAAACAATGCCGATATTAAAATATCTTGCAACCTGACAACAACGCAGGAGTCAAATTTGACGATAATTCTAACTCAATTTGGACAACAGAACCGAATCCAAGACAAAAATTGCTACAACGCGCACTCCAAAGCTGACGACGATCATGAACCCAACGCCGACATGTTTGATATAGCACGTGCCGATACATTTTCGGAGTCAACACCGACTGAAACGCTAACGACTAGGACGGTAACCTGACATAACCTAATTTTCTGGAACAGAGTACTCTTTAAAAACACAGCAGCCATTCATCTAGTCTATGACGCAGAATGCTGTAGCGGCAAACGTCCATATTTATATGTCGTACTGCCAAGTCTGAATCTAGCTCGAAGAAACGACTATAATGACAAGTCTGTGCGGTTTTTCTCATTCTGTCCAGGCAAGCGTCTGTATAGTACCCGTCTGGGCCTAGACAGCTTACTTCCACGACCTTTCCCGTGTATTAAACTTCGTACCCTCGACGCTTATGGTCTAAGATAGGGCAAATTTTTAAAACAGAGATTTATATTCCACTCCTGTCAATAGAGGGCACAGGCATTTTACGGAACCATAAGGGCCACTATCGTGTTTACAAGACACGACCGCTGTACCCTGCCTTGAGTCATATGAATCCAATCCACACTCTCACACCTTATATCTACAACAATGCTTTCAATTGATGTTGATATATATTTTTCACTGCAATTGGGTTGACACTCGGTAGCAGCAGTACAGTACACATTGACACACAAATAATACACAGAACAACACAGTGAAACAGAATACACAGAACAGAATATAAAGAACAATAAGAATAAACACAACAATAAAAATACACAATTTACAAAATTAAACAGAAGCATACAGATTATTACAATTCAAGCCAACAATTGCGCACAGTTGTGTTAGTGTTATTGAATTGTAAGGCACAGAATGGAAAATGTAAAACCCTTTTAATATAAAAATTGTATCTACTCTTAGACCTACCTTCAGGTCTTCTGGATAAAATTCTGTGCACATCTTTCCAGTTGGCTCTCCATGCCCAGCCTATCTCATCCTCCCAAACTTCATTAACCAACTAATATATATTGAAGGGTAAAAACCATAAAGCAAATCATTCTGCAATTTTCTCCAGCCATCCTCCCACTGCCTCTCTCTTTACGTCTCTCGCTCGCGCGCCCCAATATTTTCCTTACCACCACTTCCTCAGACTCCGTCTGTATTTTTTCCTTATTAATGTGACTGATCTAAAACACAGCAGGTAAAATTATTGTTTTGTGAAAACAGCAATACTGCACCCAAATTTGGTATTGTGCACTATTAGCAGTTAGCGTCATGCTAAGTAGTCAAGAAAAAACCAGATTCTTTTTGTCAGCAAAATATGTTGTAGCTATACCATAAATTCATATTCTGCTGTATTTTGATAGTTCTTACGAAATAATTACAGTTCAAAACTGAAATAACGTATAGTTTTCCTTATTCCACAGTTCCCGGAGGCAACGTAAAAGGTGTGCGCTTTCCCACACAATTACGCTTCAATCCCCATCCCACAGCCGAAAGCTCACAGGTCTGTTATCAATACAATGAACTGCAAAAAAACATTTGAAATTCAGGTGACCGTGCATCGTGATAAATTCATATAATAAAACCAACTAGATGCACTAATTTCTCAAATTTATTTTTGGAATAAAACTCCACATGTTTCGGACAGTTCCACTGTCCATCATCAGGAGTTTTTCACTGTACACACGGCGATGGTATATGTCATACAGGTTTGCTGACAGCTTGCGAGCAGGATCAGGACTTAACTCCGTCCTGATCCTGCTCCCAAGCTGTGTGTACAGTGAAAAACTCCTGATGATGGGCAGAGGAACTGTCCGAAACATGTAGAGTTTTATTCCAAAAATAAATTTGATAAATTAATGCATGTAGTTGGTTTTATTTTATGAATGCAAAAAACATGTATGCTTATTTATCTCAGTAATTAACCAACTTGATGCACAACATTTTTGTTTTACAATAAGTTTATTTCATGCCTCTACATGTTTCGAGCACATGTGCTCATCATCAGCCTCTGGTATCATCACACCTATATGTGTGATGATACCAGAGGCTGTGTAATGCAATTTTGACCTGTGCTCGAAACATGTAGATGCATGAAATAAACTTACTGTAAAACACAAATTTTGTACATCAAGTTGGTTAATTACTGAGATAAATATACTGAGATGCACGGTCAGAAAAACGTCAAAAAATGTACAGTTATGTTGCTTCACAAAATACCAACATCTGTATGGATATACGAATGTGTATAAACAACGTTATTAGGTACTGCAGATGACGTAAGTGTTGCAAGAAATAGCACAAACGTAGAGAGTGGCTTCAGAATAAACAGCGATGTACAGCAGAAATGATTGAATAAGCTGCAGTCTTTATAACAATCACTCAGTACCTGTTGAACATAAAACAAAACAAAAAAAAATTGACGACTCTGAACTGAACCACAGTTTCAGGGAAACTTCTGATAGATGATGCAGTGAAGAGCCACGTCATGAAGTTGTGAAGTTCTGGAACAATTTCACGGAATAAATCATGCTGCTAGTTTGAGTAACCTTCTTGTCAAAAGTCGAAACTGGAATATTTACTGAAGCCTAGGAAAACTACCTTCCACTACTAACAATTGTCAATTTCTGTTCCTATCAGTAAATATAAGACACTCTGCAACATTACAAGTCCTTCTGTGTAGACCAAACTGGATTTGTGTGAAATTTAGACTATCCGAAGAAGTGTTAAATCCTGTCACGAAAGACTGACACCGAACCAGAGTACCCCACCCAACACATTCATACCCCACAGTACCCCCACCTCAAAATACCCCCCCCCGCCTCAAGTACCCCCGGCCCACAGAATCCCTCGTCCATCACCAGCCCCACCGCAGTGTAACCCACCCCACAATACCCCCGCCTCGAAATATCCTCTTCCCAAAATACACTCGTCCCACAGTACCCCCGCCGCAAAGTAACCCCATCCCACAGTACCTCAGCCCTAGAGTACCCCCGTCACGCAGTACGCCTGAAAGGGTACCACCAATTCCCTGGAGAAAAAGGACCGGAAAGTAAAGTCGACTGTTTAACTTAACCTAGTGCAGAGGTTCACACACCCCTCATTTGCCTCAATGACGTGTACAGAGACAAATCTAACGTTTTCCACATCTCCATACCTTTACGCCCACCATTAAAGTCACATGTCTCGAGTCCTTTGAAGTCTTTCCTTCAATTACACCTGTGTCCTTTCGCTTCGTAATGCAGTCCCTCGCCTCAGACGCGCACCTCGCAGACGGCCACCTTGCGCCTGCCACATAATGCAATTACCATTAGCGGCAATCTCCAGACAGGCTACGTACTCGGAAAGCGCACGTTTCGCGTCTCTGTCTGGGCACAGGCAACCTCATCCACTTGTCAGGCTTTCCGCGTTTTTCTTCAGTCCTTGTAGGTACCCATCGCCTCCTTCCCATTCCTTATCAACTCATCACTCATCAACCGTACAGCATAAGGCTGTTGCTACACCGTAAGGCAAGTAACACAAAGGCAGTAACAGTAAATAGCCGAACTTTAACGCTGCTCGGAAGTTCTGTCCTTGGCCTCTCACCACAGAAGCCTTGGTTTAAACCAAGGTCAGAGCATGTGGGATTTGTCGTGGGTGAAGTGGCACTGAGATGGGTTTTGCTCCTAGTACTGAGGTTTTACCCTGTCACTTCAAACTTACACTTTACCTCTTTATGAGTAATACAATTTTCATTTTGTTGTGGGTATCTACTTGCCTGTCAGCCTGTACAACTTTTGCAACTGCCAGCGTCCTTAAATAACTCACTTACTTATTTACTCCATGGAGCACAGTCCTTGAGAAGCTAACCGGTTTTCAGCTAGTCAAGAAATTCCACGCATTTTATGAAACCCGAATGTTCATTACCGCATTCACAAGTGCCCCATCTGTCCCTATCCTGAGCCAGCTCGATCCAGTCCACATCCCCACATCCCACTTCATGAAGATCCATCTTAATATTATCCTCCCATCTATGCCTGCATCTCCCGAGTGGTCTCATTCCTTCAGGGTTCCTCACCAAAACCCCTTATATGCCTCTCCTCTCACCCATACGCAGAACATGGCCCGCCCATCTCATTATGCTCGATTTTATCACCTGAACAATATTGGGTGAGGAGAAAAGATCATTAAGCTCCTCATTATGTAGTTTTCTCCATTCCCCGGTCACCTCGTTCCTCTTAGGCCCAAATATTCTCCTCAACACCCTATTCTCGAACACTCTGAGCCTACGTTCCTCCCTCAATGTGAGCGACTAACTTTCACACCCACACAAAACAACAGGCAAAATTATAGTGCTGTATATCTTTAATAGCACACAAACAAATACGCTCTTTTCCTTTCAACCTTTTGCTAGGCGGGAGAATCATCCTTCCCGCCAATTCAGCCGAACCACACGATATAAGTGGGCTTCACAGCTGTGCTTTCAACAGAACATCCTGTATATCGCCAGGTGAAACTGCTACGTTATATAAGCAGTAAGATTTGCAGTATCGACAGGAACTCTCAACTTCAGAAAGGTAACAACATATAGACTACACGATCCATGATCCGTGCGTTATTCGAATATATAGAAAATGGCGTCAACAAATGCACATACCATTTATATTGTCCATTCCGTGCATTTTCGATAACAGATACACGACATTAGACCAACAAAATGCACAAACATTTTCCTTACATATTTATATCATCACTTCAATTTATGAACCAACGAATGCACATATAAGTTCACATAAAACACTTTTAAAACACTTTAAAACACTCCGACATGTTTCGATCTTGTCAGATCATCATCATCTGGGAATCTTAACTTCCTGGAATCCTGTGGGCTACTCCAGGCCTGTAACAGCACAGCACAATTGGCACCACGACCCTTTCTATTGGATGGTGAAGTACTAAGACCTTCCACGTGTATCATACAATCAAATATAAGCACCTTCTCATTGCAATAACTTGTACTTTTGTACTTCTAAACTATGGGTTCTTATGACTGTAATTACAACCATGGATTGGTTCTGATAGTTTTACAATTTTATTGTATAATTTTCATGTGTCTACCGGAGGGAAAGAGACCACTGGGGAGACCTAGGCGTAGATGGGTGGATAATATTAGGATGGATCTCCAGGAAGTGGGTTGTGGGTATATGGACTGGATTGGGCTGGCCCAGGATAGGGAAAGGTGACGGACGCTTGTGAGTGTGGTAATGAACATTCGGGTTCCGTGAAATGCAAGGAATTTCTTGACTAGCTGCAAACCAGTCAGCTTCTCAAGAAGGACTCTGCACAATGGAGTAAGTAAGTAAATTTTAATGGGTCTAAACTATGTAATTTATATCCATGAAGATGTCTACATGGTTGGCCGAAACATGTACAAGTTCATGGTGTATATAAACTAATTTTATTACACTTATGTGCATTTGATATGATATATTTTGTTAACTGCAATTGGGTTGCCACCCGGTAGCAGTAGTACAGTACACATTTACACACAAGCAGCACACAGAACAACAGTACAGTACACATTTACACACAAGCAGCACACAGAACAACACAACGAAACAGAATACCCAGAACGGAACACACACAACAATAAGAATACAAGACCCTAACAATAATAGTATATAATTTACAAAATTAAACAGAAGCCCACAAAACATACAACCATACATACAATGATACAAAATAGAATCAATATACAAAATAGAACCAATGTTGGTAACATTATTTCATGTAACGTGAGGACTGAACCCCTAACCTCCATGAAGACAGGTCGCTCCCCTCCAACGTCCGTATTCTTCTTCCAAACGACACGGCGTCACAAATCACAAGACGTGGATCTTAATGGCCACGGCCAAATATCAAAAAACGATCTTATACAGTGTATATGAATGGAATATCGCGCAGAAGAATCGATAGTTTTGGAGTTCTCACGGCCATGACAGCAGCGGTTCCTGTGTTCTGAGATCTGACGTCATGTATTTAGTAAGACAGTTATCAATATTTCATTCGAATCAGTCCCCTCCACGTCCCTTTTGTACCATGAAGATGGAAGCAGCAGATTCCTCCGAAATGTTGATATATCTCTACCACATTAACGGCTTTAACACCGAGAATACAGCAATCTCAGTACACAGACAGACAGACTACAAAACTTCAAAAGAAATAGCAAATAATATGAAGATAAAGGTAAAGGTAAAGCAGTCCCATTACAGGCCTGGAGTGGCCCAGAGGGTTCCAGGAAGTTAAGGTTCCCAGATTTCGTGACAACGGCACAGGATAGTGGTAGGTTGTCAGCCTTACGCACCGGCCTCCTTTACCCCCAGGAAATGCTCCTGGTACTCATTTTTGTTAGAGACTGAGTCAACCCCATGGCCATAGTGCGATCGGAAGGATTTTATGTCAATGAAAAATTCCAATGACACCAGCTGGGATCGAACCAGCGACCTTCCGATTTTTATGGCAACACCTTAACCACTGTGCTACCGCGGTTCCCAAAATAAGAAATAAACTTGAATGAAAATCACGGCGATGATAATGATGACGATAAATAAGAAAGAATGGACGACCCGCCGATTACTTATTAACCGCATTTATCATGCAGCGTCGAATAATATAGGAGAGAAAGACGGTAGCAAATCGGAATATCATTAATGAATCAACTAAGAGCAGAGCAGATATGGGCAATGACTGTTACCGCTCGATTCCAAATATAGTGCCTGCCTTTCTGCAAACTAAAGAGTTACAGGTAAAAATGTACAGAAGCATAATTGAGTGTGCTGTTTTGTTTAGTCGTGCAGTGCGGGTTCAGAGCACTGGGGGCGGATGTGGACGGGGGTGCAGGGAAAAGCGCTGAAATCTGGGACAAAGTAAATAACAGAACAACATTATCTAAACAAGAGTTCCATAATTTTAACTGTGCCATGTACTATGAGGATGATCCAATCAAGAAACATGATAATAATAAGACATCCAGCGTCTGTGGGCAAGAACAAAAAAATGCATCAGGGTCTTGATGGGACGACCTGAAGAAATGAGACCGCTTGGAAGACGTAGGCGTAGACGGAAAGATAATATTAGAAAGGAGCTCAATGGAATAAGATGGGACGGTGTGGACTGGATTCATGTGGTTCAGGATAGGGACAAGTTTCAGGATCTTGTGACCACAGCAATGAACCTTCGGATTCAGTAAAATGACAGTATTTCTTGGCCAGTTAAGGAACAGTCAGTTTTATAGACCTCTGTACAAGATGTAAGCATCTTCGGGTGTTATTTGTCTACCTTTTGTCCTGGATCCTACATTCGAAGCGACGCCCATGACTGCAGCTATTTGCCCCCCCAACTCCACCCCCATAATTCCAACCCCATTACTCCTTCCCACGCCCTTTCTCTTTCAATTACGCGCAGCCGGCATTTCTATTACGTTCTTCGCACTTTATTAAAATCTACAAACGTTTCGTAGGTCTTTTTAGCCTTTTTTCTTCTGGCCTACAAAGGAAAAAAAAAAGCAGAGGAGGAGATCAACACGCTGTCTGCACGTGTAACCGGAACAGAAATGCGTCGACAAATTTAGAACAGAACCAGTGTCAAGACATAAAAATTCTTTACTGCTCTTCCATTTCTTTTATGAGGACTAAGAGAAAGCAAGACAAGCAGCATGCTTACAACGTAACACTGAGGGACGTACGTGTAACCGTTGTTGGAATGGAAAAGCAATAAGTATTGCATATTCTGAGTGTGTGTTTGTAGAATTAGTTATCACTGGGGAGACCTAGGCGTAGATGGGTGTATAATATTAGGATGGATCTCCAGGAGGTGGGATGTGGGTATATGGACTGGATTGGGCTGGCCCAGGATAGACACAGGTGGCGGACGCTTGTGAGTGCGGTAATGAACCTTCGGGTTCCGTGAA
>Ga0123355_10019182_pt1 | contig 10881 bp, 3 predicted proteins | sample TergutEmb28metaG_3_FD_89872 | JGI IMG/M metagenome (GOLD analysis project Ga0123355, IMG submission 89872) | Embiratermes neotenicus P1 segment gut microbial communities from Petit-Saut dam, French Guiana - Emb289 P1 | ecosystem: Host-associated > Arthropoda: Insects > Digestive system > Gut ...
AGAATGTTAAAAAAATCAAAAACCGTACGCCGTCCGAGTCTCCATGCTTCTGCGGAAGAATCATTTTCATATATATATATATATATATATATATATATATATATATATATATATATACAACGCAAATTTACAATATATTTGTTAAATTAAGTCTGTTTCATGTATTAAAATGTTGAATGCATTTAATATCATTCTTGGAACAGTAGTCATGTGACAGTTCGGTAGTCGTTATGCTTCTATCTAAAATCCGCCTTTGAAGGTGTAAAAATTTGTATTAAAATTTTCACGAACCTTGTCCATTTTTACTGAAATTAAGATTTTTTATATTGAGTTGTATCTTGGTGGTTTTTCGTGAAGTAAAACTGTCATGATTTAGAACCTTAAGCACAAACGATGGGCCCGTTGGAACTGTATGCAGAGTGGAATACAATGTCACCATCATCTCTATTTATTTATTTATTTATTTATTTATTAAGAATTAGTAGTAATCAATCAGTCTTGTCATCTGTTTACCGACAATAGAAGAGAATAAGGTATTAAATTACAACAAGTCCTTTAACCAGGAATATCGTCACTGTGCACAGTAAATGGGAAGTCGGAAATAGCTGAGGATATTCCCAGTCATCGTGTGAATAAGGTATGTAACAGCTTCATGAATATTTCATTGATGTGTTACTAATTGTGTCACGTGTTTCATGCTTCTATACTCTTTGCAGAATCATCCAGTACAGTCAAGACTTTTACAGAATCAATCATGTGAAGTGTCGCATGAGACTGGATGTTTAAGTGAAGTCTATTGACTCGTATACGCAGACATGTGCTTTGTATACACTCAGAATTTTTGACTTTGATATTCACTTTAAAGAGCTGTTCATCTTGATATTTCCTAATTCCTTTAAGAATAAAACTACCAAATCGATAAAATATATAGCTTGAAACGTTTTTCTAAAAATATCGCCTGATGTGTAGTTTTCTCCAAGAAGTTCCCATTCCTGTTATCACAAAAACGTATACCAAGGAAATTTATTTCAAACAGTGATTTTTCGATTGTACAAAATTTAATATTTTTTGTTTATAAATTCATTTTACGTAGGTTTCCAAACTGACCGTAATCATACTTTACTAATTATGCATGTTAACCATGTTTTAGGGTTTCGTACTCTGTTTTATTTTTATTTTTCGGCCTTTCGGAGGAAATTGTTGCCTCCGTCTTCAGGGTCTAGGTGGGTAGTTAGAAAAAGAAGTGATAAGAAACAGGACTAGAGACATTTTATTAAAATTGTAGAGGGCGGAGACAGATAATCCAATTGTTAGAAGGTTCCCAGGCAAGCCCCACTTCTCTTTCTCTAAAGCAGCATTATGGGCAGAGAGAGAAAACCCTTTAGTAAGTGCAGATGAAGACGTTATTAGTAATCTTCGTAGTTGCACCGTACTTGTTGACAGTATTAAATCCTTTATTTGTTCAACTAATGCACACAAATTATTATAAAATTGTTAAACAGTTCAAATCATTTAAAATTACAATACTTGCTCCAACATGTTTCGGTTTACATAAACCTGTTATGCATGTGGATCGTGCACTCAGTGCACGATCCACATGCATAACAGGACTGAACAAAATATGCAGCTACAATACCGATAACTCCAAATAACGATATGTAACCGAAGTCAACATTGTAACTTTAACGAAGCACAGGCTAAGAGCTCCCTGATGATGGTTTATATAAACCGAAACATGTTGAAGCAACTATTATAAGTTTAAATGATTTAACTGTTTAACAATTTTATAATAATTTGTGTGCATTAGTTGGACAAATAAAGGACTTAATACTTAGTAGTCAGTAGAGGTGACTTTACAGTCGCAGGACCTCCGCTGGCAGTGACAGTGTGTAGCTGCTGGATTACCAACAATAAATGTTGAAGAATAGGAAGTACGACGAAGTTTTGTTGCGATTTGCATAGCAAGCCGGTGGATTTACTTGCATAATCAACTCAGGAGTTACAGATCTAGAAGCGTGCAGTTACAATGCGGATGTAAGGAACACTTCGGCACTTACTTTAAGGCAGGGGAAACCCAAAGCAGCGTATTTCAAAATGTCCGGTAGCAGGAGCTTCCAGATTCTATCATATATAGCCAACAGTCCAGCAAGCGACACTGCAGCGTGTCTCAAGGCTGTCTTCGTTTTGCTTTGATGGAGGTCTATAACATATGTCGCATTTTTATAACAAAGAAATTTCATATATTTCTAGAACATAACATTGACAGCGGTTGAGAAGTGAGTGCCCCAATTTATAAAAAAACACCAACAGTAAACGGTACTTATTTTCCCCCAGCTGTACTTCTTGTGCGAGCGATTAGAGCATAGTATGTCTCACAGTACGTGGAAATGGTATTTATGTTAACTTGTCTATTTACATTACCAATTCAGTAGACAATACTTGTATTTCGTCCACAAATGTCGGACAATCTCTAACCATAGGGTCAGTTATCTGCTGCTGTTCACTGAGTCCTCCGGCATGTCTACAGATGATGGCCGCATAAAATTAGTGCTTCAATGTGTTAGAACTTAGTGAGGTTTTGGCGCTTGCCCCGAAAGGAAAGTGAAGTGACTTTCCTTCGCCTTACTGAATTCCCTAATTATTAGTAGCAATGTGACTAGGCCGAGATCAGAGTTGTATGACGTTTGTATTTGTGACGCAGAGACTCTTGTTAGCGTAACTGGTTACTTTACTCTTTGTTGTTAAATACGCTTGGAATATGCAACTTTTGTAACAGTTTCTTTTTAATGGGTCGTGATTAGTTCCAATTTAGAAAAATGGTAAAGTTTCACGACAAAACTGGTCGTGTAACTTTACCATTGGCCTAAACTTGAGGGCCTTACGTCATCAGCCCTCTAACTACCTTCGTAAAGGCAGGATTGTCTTATATTTCTTCTTGCTTGTTGCGGTGTATGCATGCTGGCCCGTTTTGAGGCTTCTAAGAACTCCATTCTTCGTCTTTTCTTAGATCTTTCCAATGCACTACGATGCCACTTATTACTTTATTATACTTATGTTAGGCTCAATATGTTTCGGGCACCATTATGCCCATCATCAGGAGCTCACGACGATAGCGTTGATTACCACATAGGCCGTCTGGATCTCGAGTTGCTGCTGGTTGGAAGTTAAGAACAGGCAGGATGGATGAGTGTCCGGACCGAAGGCTGTAACACGACTCTGCACTTAACTCCCAACCAGCAGCAACTCGAGATCCAGACGCCCTATGTGGTAACCAACGCTATCGTCGTGAGCTCCTGATGATGGGCATAATGGTGCTCGAAACACGTTGAGCATAACGTAAGCATAATAAAGTAATAAATGGCATCTAGTTGGATTTTATTCTTCAGTTATCAAGATAATGCATGGTCCAATACACTTCATATCTGTAGTTTCTTCACTTTCTTTCAGTGAATGAGCAGCATAAACATATACAGGGGTTTTGTATGTGCAAATTGATCTAATACAATACACATGGTCACTCCGAGTTTTAACATCCATTGTTCAGGATTTATTTAAGACTGAATACTTTTGTACACGTCTGTTGTGAGCCACACTACAGGAGATAGTATGTATACCTTACTGTTTTAGGTAAAATTTCAATCAATGATAAATCCGAAATTCTTGTTTTGCCCTGTCTATATATTACCCGTGCCAGACTTCATCAGTAGTAGAATAGTGTTAGGATGATGGGAGTGTCGTTTGGTGGAAAGCGTGGGTCGTGCGTTTGTCTACATTAATTGTAATATGCAATTCTTTATACCATGAATCTAGAAGATTTATGGCACATTTCACTTACTGGCAGCCACTTACATTCTGCCTCGTTGAGCATAATCGCATGTTATCAATTAGATAGGCAGGGCTAAAGTGTTATTACATTTACAAAACTTATATAATTTATGTAAATGAGAAGCAATATTATTCTAAGAAGGCTTCCCTGAGCAACACCGGCTTCAATTTGTGTTTTTAGTAAGCGTGTAGTTTCCTGCTGAAACTGTACAGGTACTGGTATGAATAAATACCAAAAATATACAGGATATTTTTTTATGTTTATTTTAATAAAGTCAGCGAGCCTATATGCATCTACATGGCGGCTAGACGGTACACGTAGGATCGCTGACTTTAAAATGACATAAATCAGCTCCTGTACATTGCTTGTATTTGTTCATATTTACTCCCCTCATGGTCACAATTTGTAATAAAATCGTAAAAGTGGGTTGAAGCGGTAGCCATGAAATAAATAGGGAACCAACCAACCAACGAAACAACCAAAAAGCTGACCACGGAACAGGCTCAAATCATCATTAGGTGAAAACCACTTATACTCATGAAACGCATAACTGGAATGTGAAAGGGGTAAATGGTCAATTGTAAAGCTCAAATTTAGAATAGGAACCAAAGCCACATGTTGCAGGAATACAAGTATATATTTCATGTGCCGTCATTCACACAGGGTCTCAATTCGCACAACACTTCTCACATTTCTGTTCTGTGGGTAAGGGAACACATTACTCACTTCGACCTTAAAGATGCGAGCAGTATGTTCCTCCGAAGTGTCAGCAATGCAGGCCATTGCCACACGTTGCAGAAAAATCGAAATTCAATCGTCATTGAGAAGAAGAAACATTGTGGAAGCTTAAAATGGATTAACCTTTGTATGTTACTGAAATTCTAGAATACAAAGCGTTTTTACGTAAAAACAAGTGAGACACGCGTCTTATATGTGACAGTGGCTCTGCATATACACCGAAATACTCCGAATATTTTCATATGTCTCTCTAGTAAAGGTGGCTCATTGTAATGAAATGTTTACTCTGTCAGTGCCCCTATGTGACTGCCAAATTTTCGTCCACTCATTTGATATGTTCGAGTAGTGTCCGTAAATTAAATTTCCTTTTGACAATATTTCCGATGTAGTTATTCGCTTATATTTAATACTGTAGGCTCTTCATAATTCACTCTGCCGTAATGATGCCTATGTGGACCACTCAAAGTACTGGGCCTTAATCCGTATGCACACACGTACCTGGGATTTTACGCAGCGTAGATTGGTAGTTTCTTACAGATCTTTCGGAACAACCTGTAGGTCCCTTTTTCAAGGGTTAAGCAGTCCAAGGAGAATCATTCTTCTTAGACTGCTTGACCCTTGAAGGAGGGACCGATAGGCTGTCCCGAAACCTCTGTACGAATTTTAAGCTCATGGTTCCGTGCATCGTAATTCAATGTTAATAAAAATCCAACCAGATGCAACAGTATGCAGGTATTTATTTACTGCAAAGTCACCCTACATGTTTCGGGTGGCACAGCACCCATCATCAGGAGTACTAAAAACTGTAACCGCAGCCTCCGGTACAGGTCATAATACTGGTACAGCTACTTCCCTCCAACGTCCCGATCAGGCCACGTTGGATGGAAGTAGCTGTACCAGTATTTTGACCTGTACGGGAGGCTGCGGTTACAGCTTTTAGTACTCCTGATGATGGGTGCTGTGCCACCCGAAACATGTAGAGTGACTTTACAGTAAATAAATATCTGCATACTGTTGCATCTGGTTGGATGTTTATTAAATCTGTACGAATCTACCCAACAAGCGCAGATGTCAACTGCAGCGCGGAGGAAACCTGACACCACGCATGTGTGCTCCTTGTTCATATATTGTACTTAAGGAGTCACTGCTAATAGATATAATTACTACTGTATTTAGTCGCAGTCTACAACACAGTTTTAAGGTTGGACATCCCCGTTGTGCTTTCAAATTAACAGTTATGCAAGAAACAGTTGACGCAACTAAATTTTAACATCTTAACAAAGAGACATGTTTCGATCTTTTTAAAAGGTCATCTTCAGGCGGAACATATATACTAAAGGACATAAAAGAGAAATGCATAAAATTCCTTACTTGTTTAGAAATTGGCATCTCCAGTTTTAGAAAACAGTATCCATGTTTACATTATAAGTATGGATAAAACCGTGGTTAAATAGTTAAAAATAATTAGAAAACGTTTTTAAAAGGGGATTTTTTATGAGATGTTTGCCCACAGATTATGGAAATAACAGATTGTACCAACTACACCGCAAACCATCAATACTACCTCTAACAATCCACTCTTTTCTAACTATTTTCTAACTATTTTTACTATTTTAACTGATTTTTTTACAATGTTAACATGAACACTGTTCTGTAAAAATTGAGATCTCAATTTCCAAACAAGTGAGGCATTTTATATATTTCTCTTTTATGTCTTATATTACATATGTTTAGCCTGATGATGACCGTTTAAAAAAGGTCGAATCATGTCGCTTTATGAAACACTAAAAATATAGTTGTATCAGCTACTTCGCACATAACTACAACTCAGTGCTTACTGAGTCTGAAAAGTCTGTCGTTACCATGAATACCTCTGGAATAATCTGTACACTGTCAAACCAAGATGCAATACACAACAAAGAAATAGCGCATTTAAAAATTCCAGTCTCTTGCGATGCTTTTTATGTTGGCAAATCTTTGTCAGACATCGTACTGTGGTACAGTAACGCTGCTGACAGCAAACATAAGGACCGCGTCAGTGGTTTCATTCTCTGAAAAACTCTTATGACATATCACATTATTGTTTTCGCAGGAAACAAAACGACCATCAAAGGAAATGCAAGTGACAATTGCACGACAGCTGGGCTTGGAACCCACGACGGTAGGGAACTTCTTTATGAATGCACGTCGTCGCTCCATGGACAAATGGAAAGACGAAGATCCTAACAAAACGACAGTAGTGACGCAGGAACCGCAAGAGCATTCCCCTAGCACTGCAAGCGTTGTGACTGGCCACGGACAAGCGCTCCCACAACAGCAGCAGCAACAACAGCAGCAACAGCAGCAGCAGCAGCCCCAGCAGCAACAGCAGTCTGACGTGTTGTGACACCATGCAAGCTACCCCATGCGAGAACAGCAGCATCACCATTTGGTGTTTCTGTGAGACCAACCGCGTCACGTGAAAGACGCGCGGTGCTGGATTCCAGATCTCATATTGGTAATTCGCTTCACATGGGGGACTACAAATAGCATCTGTGTTGTGTTGTGGGACAGATATTTTATCAAGAACCAATGTTCTTAGCAATTTTGATATTGATCGAAGTTTACGTTGCGAAATGAAATAATATATGAACTGTTCCCACCTCCCTTCTAGTGTACATGAAATTAGACATTTAATGACAATTAGTGAGAGCTGTTCGCTATTTTAGCGAACGGGTGGGTGGGCAGGCAAAGGCGATAGGCGACCAGACTGTTTAAACCAACGGCGCACAAAGCCTTTGTCCTTGGTTCGCGAGGAACATGGCCACAATAAACGAGTATGGTATCGGATCATCCTCGGGACATAAAGCTGACACAGAATTACGTAAAAAGTTTTAATTTATACTCGTGGAGAGACATCCATGACCAGCTGTCGGTTTCCATACACAACTTTGCATAGCATACACAACTTTGATGATGGAGAAGTTTTGTTTCTTGGAGGTAAAAGAAAAACTTTGTGATGTGGAGCATGGATGAAATCCAAGTTTTCTCTAGAGCAGATGTTTGTTTAAACAAGTAAATAAAATGACTTTGATCTCAGGGGTTTGAATGCAAATTTGGCAGTGTGTAGAGAGGGACAACTCCCACAGTCGTGACAAAAAGAGGATCATTGTTTTGACCTCCAGGAAACAACACTGCGGTTTTGTTAGGGAAATCAACTTAGCTTGAGTGCATGTTAAACAGTGGTGGTAGCAGGAGAGTAGAGATATTTTGTAATACCTGTAAATGACCAATTGACCATTCCACGATCTCAGCTTGGAATCATGTTCAAATAGTAGTCTAGTCAATACAAAGAGTCTTTCTTATTTATATTCTAGTCTTATTTTCTTTTGTTGTGTTCATGTAACATAAAGTAGGTTTGTTTCTTTGAGGTTAAGTTTGATGTGATATGTTACGTTAGATCTAGTCTCAGCATTCCGCACTGAAGGCAAATGCAACAATCCAACCAAAAGTATTATTATGTTGACATGACTAATTAATATGGTTTCGTTATTTTTTATGGTTTTCTTAAGTCTTTGCTCACTTGTGCTATGGACCGACTGGAGCGGCGCATCATAAAAGGTTTAACTAAGTATCTGAGCAATAGCCAGCCTTTCTTGTGTGTTGCTGTTTGTCCTTGGTGTTTAGTGACCTTGCACTCTCAATTATCTTGTTACATATTGTACCTATAACTCCTTTACTTAACATTCCATGCTGCTGAAAGTCCCTTCGTTGAGTACCTAATTTCTTATTTATTTATTTATTTATTTAACTTATCAATGTACAGTAATTTATTTGTATTTATTGAGTTATGCGTGGCACATGATGCAAGGTTTGGCTGCACCATCACAACGGTAGCAGAATATCAACTAACCGTGTTGCTAGGCGTGTGATTGCTTTCTGATTGACCAATATCTTGTTCTTCTCATCTCCTGTGTTTTAGACTAGCTGGAGTTTTTCTAGGTTGTACATATTACAGTGTCGGGTGGACGGGCACTGATTCCATCATCTCGACTTCTTTCCAATGACTTGCTCTGAATGGACTACATCTCTTGCAATATTTTGAAGGACTAGATCATGATTATTGAGTCAAGCTAGTGAAATGTCTAATAGATATGCACAGATTTTTACATTTTTATAGAGTACTTCATTTGTAGCAAAATGAACTATATTCTTCTTTTCTACTTACTACCAAAGAGCTCAATGTTTAAATCTGTAATGTAAATGATTAATTTTTGATTCATTGCTGTCTTTTGTTGAACTTTGTTCTACCTTGTAGGCCTAGGCACTGGTGCCAGTTGGCGGACCAAAGAGCTAAATCCGTTCTGTTTAGCTGTTCCTTATAACAGTTCAATCAAGCGTTATTCAGTAATGGTGTTAACTAATTTAGTAAAGTACTATGTTATCGAGTGCACAAACTGTACAAACGGTTCCTACAGTGGCAAGCACCGAAAGCATCCCAGTTGTGAGTTCTAGTCATTTGGACACTCACAGATCAGATTCACAATACTCGAGAATGGAAGCCCGCCTTCCGGTTCTTGCCATGTGCATTAAGTCTGTACTGTGCAATAATTCTATTGGGTTTTGGTGTGAATTGTATCTTGATAACATATCATTGTGAATTTTTGTATGTGTTAAGGTAAGGTGCCAAAACTTCCCTTTGGGCTACATTGGTGAAAATTTGTCATTCATAAAATTCGGACAGAATGGAACCCAAGGTGGAGTTAACAGCATCTTATAGATCACATCCGCTCTCATAAAGTGCATATTGCATTTTTGAGTGCATTTAGTCTTTAAGTGATACATTCCTTTTAGTGACACGAAGTTGTGAATACAAAACAGGTACAAGTGCAGACTGTGTTGTAGGAAGAGAAATTCTTCAGTCTAAGTAATAAACCTAATAATAATGATTATAATTATAATAATATTATTATGGTTATTATTACAAACTCCACTTTGAAATTATCGGAGCAGTCATTGTGATCACACATACATTTATGAACAGTAATGAGACAAATAATAATGTTTAGTGACTATCAATGGGAGATAATCTATGCAAACTGCAGATGGTTCATTGCAGTCTGATGCATTAGTTATGCAAGCAGCCCTCCACCCTTGTAGGTTGAATTGATAGATCGTGCACAGTATAAATTAAATTGAAACTGAATAAGGTGAATACCCCAATACAAATACAAACAAACTCACTCTGTCCACTGGCTTCTACAACGACAAAAAATGTTACAGAAGCCAGTGGCCAGCGTGTGGTGCGTCTGTGATCTTGGATATTCTGGGAGAGCAAGTGGGCGAGCAGTTCAACTCCCACTGCCCCGAGGTGAATGAAACTAAAATATAAGACTTGAAAGGCAATCAATAATTAATTGTGTTTAATATTATCACGGAAGATCACAGGAGTTCGGGTTGAATGCTGCTCGCTTGCTGAACTAGGCACTGTACCACTGCTATCTGCGTCTCGCATCACACTTGTAAAATACAGTTCGTTGTGACAGTCAATAGAACCATAGCGTTAATGAATAGCAGCCTTTGTGTATTCATTGTTGTATGCCTGCCCTAAGTCCTACTTTCCACATGCATTTACACTCGACTGATATGAAATTCAGTCAGTTTCTTTAAGCAAGAAGTAAACATCCTATGGTTTGGTGGTTACATCCAGTAACCCACCACTTTTCTAAAACAGTGAATAATTGAATGTACTTTTCCTTAAAATTTCTTTATATGCTGTACTCTATTATGTTTTAAATATCTTTAGTTTTAAAACATGGACTGAGGAAATCAGAAAACATTTACATGGTTACCTGTTGTGCAGTGTTGGGTGATTATATCTTAATGTGGTGGGCCAGTTTTCTGACAATATGTCATATTCCTAGATAGTCAAAGTGAACTGCCTTGAATTGTTGTGACACTAGATCAGATTAAAATATGTGTATTCTTATAGTGTTCACACTCATGTACCAGGACCCTTTCATCATGTAGATGAATGAAGGCTTCTCCAAAGTCTAAGAAAATCACCCTTCCACAACACACTGAAATCACACAACAGAAAGCATGAACATATAAAATTGCAATATTATTGGTTCTTTTGCATAAGTGTGAAACTTTCTATCTTACACTGAGGGAAGAACACAGTGTGTGTGAATATGTGTGCGTGTGTGTGTGTGGGGGGGGGGGGGGGGAAAAAAAAAAAACGGTGCGAGGGGCGGAAACCTTACACCCTTTTAGTTACCGTCTTTTAAAAATTTTGGGAACCCCCAAACTCCGGAACCCCACTGGGATACCTTTAC
>Ga0123355_10019183_pt1 | contig 10880 bp, 10 predicted proteins | sample TergutEmb28metaG_3_FD_89872 | JGI IMG/M metagenome (GOLD analysis project Ga0123355, IMG submission 89872) | Embiratermes neotenicus P1 segment gut microbial communities from Petit-Saut dam, French Guiana - Emb289 P1 | ecosystem: Host-associated > Arthropoda: Insects > Digestive system > Gut ...
AACTGCATGTTTTGTGGGCTTAATGCTTACAGCAGGCTGACACAAACTGCATGTTTTGTGGGCTTAATGCTTACAGCAGGCTGACACAAACTGCATGTTTTGTGGGCTTAATGCTTACAGCAGTCTGACACAAACTGCATGTTTTATGGGCTTAATGCTTACAGCACTCTGACACAAACTGATTATGGGAACCAAACACACTAACTGCTACAGTTCTTTACAATATAACATAATGCACATACATTTGATATATGATATGATATACTGCACATAAACATCTTACATTTATGACATTTCAGTTTACAATCCTGCAAGGCTCTGAACTGTCCCCCCCCCCCAAAATACTATGGTCCTTAAAAATTCTGGGGCCTGCCCACCCATTGATATGGTGCAATATCCCAGAATACTTGGATATTTAGTAACACTGTTGTGACAACCTCCAGTCTCACAACGTTTTGCTACTTTTGCTGTTTCCATTGGTTTTGTGACAGATGAAACATATAACACTGAATGACAGGACAGAATGCATGTTGCATGTTGCAAGCACAGACAGTCTGCCTCACAAGTATGTTCCGAAGCTGCTGGAGATGTGATAACAACAACCATCCTGAGGATTTACCCCAAGCGCTGACCAAGCTTTCACAGGCCTACATTTATGCCAAACTGTAACCAAGCTATCACAGTTCAACAGAGCTTCACAGGAAATGATTCAAAGAGTTTATCCCTCTTTTTCACAAAGTGACATTCAGAAGCTCTCTATTGTTTCCAAATTAAAGCAGCCTAGTGCTGCACAAAAATTCAGTTTAAAGTTACACTGCTAATATTTTGAGGTGACAAAGCACAATGTCTACAAACACAGACAGATCTTACCTTCTTTACATTCAGCCGCAACTCGCAGTTCCAGGATATCCATCTGTTCCTGCATATTCTTCAGAACCCGGTTGCTCTCAGTAGACTTTCGTCTGTATGCAATAAGAAATCCTATGAAGATGATCAACAGAACGACGATGCCTGCGATGACACCTATGAGGGTTGGTTTTGAAAGAGGACCATTCAGTCCTACCGGTGATGCATAACTCAGCTTTCCTATTACGTATCTCAGCTTGCCTATACCAACTTCAACCTGAAGATAAAACACACAAATACTGGAAGTAACCACCAATTCATGTTAATGGCACATTCATGGGAAAGTACAACTGACCTATGACACACAAAGGCTTACCAAGGCCACATACTCACCACTACTTGAGGTAGTTCCTGGGGGGTGGGATTGCCATCTTCATCTATACCTGGAGGCTGGGTTAGTGGCGGACGGCACGTCAGCTGCTGACGAGACAGTGAAGTCACATTGCAAAGACTGTTACCAATCCGCACCGTCACATCCGACTCCTGACATGCACGGTCCAGATGCTGACCCTAAACATGATTTCAATTTCTACACTCCTACTGACACTTCACAATTCAAATACATCTTTCAGTTATATCAGGCCAACAGTGAAGAGACTATTTTTCTTACGCTGCATACAACAGACTAAATGAAAGAGAACAGGGCACCATCAGCTGCTGGCCTTTACTCAGTCAGAACTATGAAAAATACTGGAAGATGCAGAATGACACAAGTTCCATTATTATTATTATCATCATCATCATCATCATCTTTGTCATCATCATCATCATCATCATCATCATCATCATAATCATCAATTTATTCTTGCCTATTAATTACTAGGTGGCAGCCATATGGTAAGTCCAGGTCCCAACGACAGAGCAAAGCAATTTACTCCAGCACTTTACAAATGATGTGTGCAGTGCTCATTAGTATGATCTTCTGTAGTTCTATGGCCAAAAGGTGGCTATACCCCTAGCCTTACAAGGCTGTGATGTTACTTGGAAACACAGTCACATTACAACTGGGGGAACCAGTGGCTATGGTACTACCAGTGTTAGTTTCACACAAAGCAAGGGTATTATGGCAGGTAGACACATATCACTTAGGTAAACACAGAATCATACAACAACTTGCATACAGAACAAGAGCTGATTTTCTTTCTTGTTGGGGATAATTTGATGGACCAAACTAAGCCTTAGCCTTTACTGACTGGCCTGTCAATCCCAGTGATGCCACAGAGAGCTGGACATACTTTCATTTTAAATGCCTGTGCTTGCACCTGCTTGGGACAGTGTTTTCCTTCCAGCCCATGAAGAGTTACACTGACTGGGGCACAGTCTTCTTGTTCAGCCCATAAAAGGTAATGAAAAAAATGTAACTGGTAAGACTGATGACACACAACACACACAACAGAACACAACATGCCAGACACTGCACTGCACTGTCACTTACATTTATAGTTAGGTAATCACTCTTGTAGTATTTGACTTCTTCATCAAAAGGTTCATACACAGGATTTGGGTAAAGCAGGAAATATGAGTAGCCTTCTTTAATTGACAAGTTTTGGACTCCGGTCACATTGTCCATTCGAAAACCATACTGCAGGGACAATGGATGTTCTGCATCCAGTGGTTCTTGAACTACGATGTTAGGCGAAGGACAGGCCATGTTGGAATTGCTCAACACCACACATTGCTGCAACACACAGCAGCAACATTATCAGGCTGGCAAGAGCGTGCTGTCTTTTAAAACACTATGAAAATTCTGCATGTGTGGAAATGTGAAAATGATAACTTCCTTAAACAGAATAACAAAAACACAGAAACAGCCGCCACTGACGCCGCCGCCACCACTGCTGCTGCTACTACTGTTACATGAACTGATAATGGAACTTGGTGTTCCATCACAATTATTACATGAAAACACTTAAACAGAAGAAAATAAATGACACGGTATATCACAACACACACAGCATATTCATGATGTACAATTCAGCACAGTCACTATTGTATCACCTCCAAACTGTGTGAATAAATTGAATGCAACATGGAATGCTGCATCTTACAAGCAACAGTAATACCTTGCCCAATGCAATTTTGACTATAAGCAATTAAGAATAATTAAATATATGGGCAAAATTAAAACTCTGGTAACACCAACAAATGCACAATGCTGTAATCTGTGCACTGTTTCTACTGCTTGGCTCTCTGAAGATGGCGTATATGCCAAACCATGCAAGAGATATAACAGAATACATACACTAAGAAATGCGAATTCATTGGTGTCAACAGAGTTGTAAAATATCATACTGCAAAAAATGAACAACATGAGATATGAGAAAACATTTATTGAACACTGAAACACAGCAAAATTCTGTTAATCCAACTGCAGTGGGACTGAAAAGGAGCTGAATTAATGCATATTCTGGTTTACCAGACAGTATGTATTGTGATCTCAGGTCTTACAGCTAACTGTGTTACTGCTCCTACACTTGGACTACAGAACTAATCAAAGCGGTATTCGATGAGGATATCCCCTTCATCTGCTGGTTCAAGGTCTTCAGGGTGCTCTTGTGTGTTTTCTGAAGTATTCATACTTGAAGAACTTGATGGAGTAGGAAGGAGACAGTGGGCCAGGAGATGCCAGAATGGTTGATGTACAGACACTGGTGGATGCCGTTCTGAACGTCCTTCAGATCTGCCTGTTTCAACAATGAAGCTCTTTTCTGGTGTGAAGCAAAACTTCTGGTCTTGGGACTACTCTCAAGGGCTGGACTAAAAGGATTTCCAAATTATCATGCATCAGGTTACAGGAATTTTGCTGTACATGCAGATGAACACCAGTGGTTATTCAACCACCACAGAAAACTGGCATCATCAGCCACTCATGCACTGTGTAGATGTTAATGTCCACCCTATCCACTGGAGTCAGTGGGTGGGGTGTCTCCATGAGCGCCTGTGTTCCCGCAATCCCATTTTGTCCACAAGACATCCACACAATGTTGACTGTGCCCAGCATGCAATGGTCACTACCCCTTACCCCAAATTCAGCAAAGGATCAATGTATACCTCAGACCTACTTGATCACTAATCTAAAACTGGAGTCATGTTGGACAACAAATTTAATTTAAATTCTACCATGCGGAACAGTGTTGTTACAGGAACACAACTCAGTCTGTTCAGTAACTAACTCACTCACACATTCACTCACTCACTCACTCTCTCACTCAGACACACAGTAGAGTCTCAATGCCTGTGATCAATTGGGACTGATTACACCAACAAAAACTTTGGAATCATGGACAGCAGAAACCATTTTGGAATCACAAAACACAGTACATGATTGAAAGCAGAATCTCCTACCATAAAGAAGAAGAAATCATCTTTACTTAATGAAAGACGGGGAACCTGAATGAGTTGAGAATGATCCGCATAATAGCAGGAGAGTGGGGGGAAGCTGATTTGCCAAACATTTGGTCTTATCACAGTTCACTGGAGCAAGTGCCAAGAAGTCAAATGCTAGTACTAAACGAACTCAAATGGGGAATCACTGGAAGGTAAAATTCCATACCCTGGGGTTCACAAGCCAGTGAGACCCTAATGTACAATCTTTCTGAAGTTATTTGAACTTAATCACATTATTCTGTACTACGTTTAAAAAGCACAGCACAGCACAGCACAAGCTGCTGGTATACTTACACTGCCAAACAGCTTATCCTTATAGTACACATACATCTGGGGGTTCTGAATGTAGGCCAAGTTTTTTCCAGACACTGAAATTCTGATCCCACCAGCAGGAATGCCTTTAGGAATTTTAATCTGAAATGCCAAAAACAAAGATATTTTGAAAACTTATTACTGAGAGCACAAACAAATATTTAGGGCACATACTGTTAAGATATATAACCAATACTTATGTATATTTGGAAATATAAAAGTATTCGCATTTCAGGAATGTTAGGAGACACAAAAGCACTGACATTTCACTTATATTTGGAGGTATAAAAATACACGCAATTCAATCTTCAGACTCCAGCCTGTAAAGAAACTGAACCATTCTGGGATATAAATGTGACAACCTAACTGAAAAATGATTACAAAATATCTTCAGAATTCTTGCATAAGGGAAAGGCATGGTTTCCTCCTGAACCAGCAAAACAAAGACAGACCACCTGGTGCAGCTGCTTGCTAGTTGTGTGTGAGCACATTTTGTAAACAAATGCAGATTAATAAAGTACAATTTTCACATGAAATAATCAATGCTACAGCAGGATAATTTATATCAAAAGGAATACAAACCACCAAGGAAAAATTAAAGAAAACCAGCTCAGCCACCAATTTTTGAATCAGGTACTCTTGTGAGAGTTGAAGTTTTTGTGGCGGTCAGTGTGACCTGGGACAGCGCCATCAGTATTACCGGGCCACAGGCTGGATGGCCAAGGAAACTTTCAAATCCCTGATCCTCTCCAAAGTGTCCAGGCTGGCTCTGGTGCCCACCCTGCCCTCCTATTCAGTAGGTACTGCAGGCACTTGCCACAGCAGTAAAGTGGCTGGGGTGTGCAGCTTACCGCTCACCGCCTACAGTTACTGCCAGGGTTAAGGATGGGTGGAGCTATAAATCCACTTATGTTGTGTACACAGACACTTTACCTTTCCTTTTGACAGTGGTACCTATACAGATTACTGCCTTGCAGGATGTGACACCATGTATCAGCTATACGTGTGTACCAACATTTCACAAGAACCTCATGATTCCAGCATAATGTACTCTCTTCATGATCATTGCATGAACTGAAATTCAAGGCCACATGGCCCTGAAAAGGACAATTTTGTCAAAATTCCCTGTTCTCTGTTCCTAACGGCCTGGACCAGGCATCAGCTCCTCTCCCATGCCTATGGGTCTTGAGGAACCCACTCAGCCTGCGCACGTAACTTGTGACTTTCTCCACATAACAGAGATAAGGGCAGCAAGTTGCTCATACACATTTGCGAAGAACAACTATGCACAGTGCCCACATACAACAACAGGTTCACCATGAAATCTGAACCACCAAGAAAGCCAATGTCTAATGCAGTTGTTACATATTATTTTATTATACTTGTTCACTAGTTGCTTATTCAGTCCATCCTTCTATAATCACCAGCATATTACAAAAATGGCCAAATTGAGGGGGATAAGACGGGGCTGACAACGTTACACAGTGACACATCACCAAGTAACTCTCAGAACATTGCACAATGATGCACCATTACAGCATCACGCTGCAGTTCACACATTATTCAAATCTCTACAAGTCTGTACCTTATATAATGATCCAAAATAAACCCCAATGTAAAATAAAGCAGCCAACTCCTTATGCCTCTTCACAAACACTTAAAAAATTTCTTCTGAAAACTCTAATAAAACAAAACATGTTTTTCAGCATTCTGTATGCCCAACACTGGTTCCTTAAACACACTCAGCCATCTCACACTAGGGCTCCTCATTCTACAATTCATTCCTCAGTCTCTTTTGTCTCCCAGATGTTGAAACATTATTTATAATGTCCATTTGTTACATCTCAGTAACTGCTACAGCACAAGATGTGTACCTATGTTACCACTTACCTGTCCAGCTACTCCTGACTCCGCAGATTCAATTGTTGGATCTTCAACATATTCAAAGAGTTCTTTGTCAAATGTGCGATCACCCTTGTCAAATTTCATTCTTAATTTTCCACTCCTCTGTCTATCTGAAGTACTGGTCACACATACAGCCTCCTCTGGCTTTGTCCTGCAACACCATTCAAGCTTCACTGCACAAACAGCCTACAAATTAGTGTATCAGGTCCATTCAAAATCCTGACATAACACAAAATGTGAGGCAAACACCACAAGACCTACTACAATGTGACATGCACTTAAGTTTCCAATGCCTACGCAAAGTCGTGACAGCTTAAGCAAGTTCCCTTCACAATGTTCAAACTAGACTGATAATGAAGAGGAGGAGGTTGCAACTGGACAGTGTTACAATGCCACCCTTTCTCTTTCTCCACCTACAGTATTAGCATTAAAGTATGGGCGACACTACATTCAAACTGTTACTCTCTCTCATATTTCCTAGTCTGTTTGGTTAATAATGAAGTGTAATGTGGTGTGAAACATACAGGGCAAAATTGTGGGGTATGTAATGTGTCAACAGCTGTGGTATTAGTACCACCTTACAATGTCTTTACAGTTTTTAGAGGTAAAAATATACAAATTTTTGTTTCAGATTTCTCTTACTCACTGATTACCACTGGTAATGTCCAGAGCAATGATGCCAAAATGAAGCCTTTATAGCCAACTTCTGTTTGAAGGACTTGCAGAATTTTGTTAACATACATTTGTGCCTTCAAGTTTGTGGTTTTGTGGCAAGCAGTGTTGTTGTCCACAAGCAACACACAACTGCACTTCTGCCATTCCATCTTTTACAGTGTATTTATTTTTTACTAATTTCTTCAATGTGTCTTCAGTATTTCCACTGCAAAGAATGTGGAATGTGCCATGCTCCAATTTAGGTACTATCCTACTGCTGTCTGGCGGGATTAATGAAAACTACACAACCCATCAGTCAGAAAGTCGAAAATTCAGACCAGGCAACTTAAGTATTTATGTCAGAAGCATTACCACCAATTCAGCCAATTTATTTGTTCTATCATTTTACTCCATCCATCAAAATTTACACTGATTCATGCTGCTACATCAGCATAAGTCTTTCTAAGGAAGAGGAGGGTGGTCCTGCAGCGGTCTTCTGGAATGTAATGCTGCTCTGCTGGGTGAGCAGTTGACAATGATGTGCAGGATCACAGTGCTGCCATCTCCAGGGTCAAGCAGTAGAACACAAATATCCTATGCACACGAAGCATGACAATATATAACTACAGTGATACCAATTATCTGGTAGCCAGAGGAAGGTGAGCCAAATGGGATGAAGTGAGTGGGCTGGGGTGGCTGGTCTCAGCTGCTGGTGGGTTCAGAGCAGCTGCAGCAGACAGTGTGAAGGGCAGAAGGAGATGAATACAATGCTCAGCTATCACGGCCCTATATACTGCCACACTTTCTCCTCCACATTCTACTCTTTGGGCTGTCTGACCCTTGAAGATGAAGGCACTGCAATATTTCAAAATCTCTGCAACCGCTCACTCTCAGGCACAGTGCATACATCGCTGTAATGATGTTCTTTAGTAACTTTAGCAAGCCTCTGCCATACAGATGTCCATATTTACTGTTTCTCTGTGTTCTTCAGTTGTATACTCCATGATGTTCAAAGCAAAGCACAAACACCCTGCTCTGTACAAAATTCATTACACCATCTACCTTTGCCTGTTCTGTAATAAATTAATCAGGTCCCGTCACATGAACTTTCCCTCTCCAAACAACAGGAAGGGACCTTCCTCTTTTCAGAAGCACCTGTACTGGCTCTGGGGCCCATCTAGTCTCCCATGTGATGGGGAAATGGCGGATATTTTCCTGCAAATAAAACAGCTGCAGCATGAGGTAGCAGTAGTAGTGCTGAAGTCAACAATGAGTTCAGCTGTGGCTCTACTCCCTCTACATGCCTTCATGGTGCACATGGGGGCAATTGCAGCTTTCACTCTGAATCCAAACAACACGTCCTCAACATCTATGTGCTCTTTGCCCTTCAACTCCATCTCATACTGTCATATACTTTGTTCTGCTAGTTTGTCCAGTCACTCACAACACCCCCCAACACAGTGCAACTGATGGACTTAACCCCTGCATGAGAATGAAACAGTATGCCGTATTCTGCTGGCTTAGATTCACAACATACTTACGCAACTATTTCACAAGGCAGGTCATCAATGAAGGCTTGAATGCGACTTCCAGCATTCATGTAGCGGCCTGTTATCTTCAGCACAGTGCCTCCTGAGCGAGGCCCATACTTGGGTGATATCCCCTCAATTTCAGGGTCTACAAACTTGTAGTTGTGTTTAGATTCACCGCGAAAATCTTCCACTCGGACGATTACGGGACCTTGCCTCGGCTCATTGGTACCTGGCCCATCCACACGACACACTATTTGCTTAGTCTTCACATACAGCTGCTCGTATGGTTCACACGGTATACCAGCTACACTCACACCACCATAGATGTCAGGATATGTCTTGCCCAGGTTGATACCCTGCACATTCAGAAAGCACATAACTTTCTTTCAGGAACGCAACATCAACAAAGAACTCAATTTTCTGCATGTTTTCATTCCATTACAATCTTTCCTACATAACATATGATTATGCAACACTATACGTTTCAGTACGGCTGTACCAATTTTAGGCACACTTGCATAGTGACAAATAAAACTGGCATTGTGATGACAAAACTATCATTCACACAACATAAAAAGCTCACCCTAGAACAGGCTGTGAAGGCCCGGAGGGGTAGCAGACGTATAACTAGATGGGGGGGGTTGGTTGGTCAAGGCCATGCCCTGGCTGCTTTACCCACAGGAGACCCAGTACCCATTGTACAGGAGGCTGGATGGGATCCATGCCCGGGCCATCCAGCCCATAGCAAGTCACTATATGACCATGCTATCCTGGCCCATACCACATGATAAGTAACACATTAAAACTGCAAGACTTAAAACTCTGCATGCATTTCACATGAGGTGTCAAAGCAACTCAATCTTAAACTTGTAAAAATTCCCAAACTGTATTTTTTAAAGGCGTGGCTTGTCATGCTGATGCAATAAGCTCTCCATACATTTAGAGATCTCTAGACAACTGGTGGCTTGACACTGTTCGGTTGGTACCATGATCCTGCAAACTATCAAGTGTCAATACATAATACAGTTCGTAATCAATTCTGTTAGAAGTTTTGGACTCCGCTGTTAATACACATGACAGTGTCAAACATGTATAGCAAATGAGGACAAACACAACACAATGAAGGCAGACAGCTGTTTCAAATGTACATCAGATCAGCATCACAAATATGACACATTTACTGTATTTAAGTGAATACAAGATAAACATGTTTTCCTAATTTGATAAAAATGTTTTCCTACTTTATCACCTGAAAAATGGGGGAGGATTTTAATTGCAGTGTCACCTTATTATATGAGCAATTTTATGAAAGGGATTATGTAAAAATTATTAAAACAATTTTTATACTTTAAGATGTATAACTTGACACCAAGCAGAATATGTGCCCCTGGTGTTGGCCCCATAGCTGAAACATGGTGGAGAGAAACAGTTAGTGTCTGCAATGTGTCTGGCAAGTTAGTGTCATAAATTCAAATTAAAAGCACCATGGATTTTGCATTAAACAATGAAACAGAGCCAGCATGTCTATGTGCCTTCTTCTTCTTCTCTTGTACAACAGCCTGATGCAGGCCTTGCCTGCCTCCACTGACTCCTGTCAGTTTCTTCCATAGAGCTAACAGAGATGAAACCTTTTCAATCAGATTTTCTTCAAAACCGTAATGTGGATGGGATGATCAGCACCACACCCCAACACACAAGGGTAATTTTCTTTGACACCTCACTCAAATCCCATCCAGCATGGATAGCCATACTACCAGTTCACCAACACACACAAGTTTCCTCACCTGGCAAAATATACCTTCAGCATCATCTGCCTATCCACAGAAATGACAACATGAAGGAAATGTGGGTTGAAAACCTCTTCTTCCAATTTGCTACTATTCATTTAAAGATACCACTACTGCTCAGCACACTTTAAAAATATACTTGTTTGCACTGCTGACACATACAGCTGCTACCTCTACCACTGCTGACACATACAGCTGCTACCTCTACCACTGCTGACACATACAGCTGCTACCTCTACCACTGCTGACACATACAGCTGCTACCTCTACCACTGCTGACACATACAGCTCCTACCTCTACCACTGCTGACACATACAGCTGCTACCTCTACCACTGTTGACACATACAGCTGCTACCTCTACCACTGCTGACACATACAGCTCCTACCTCTACCAC
>Ga0123355_10019184_pt1 | contig 10880 bp, 10 predicted proteins | sample TergutEmb28metaG_3_FD_89872 | JGI IMG/M metagenome (GOLD analysis project Ga0123355, IMG submission 89872) | Embiratermes neotenicus P1 segment gut microbial communities from Petit-Saut dam, French Guiana - Emb289 P1 | ecosystem: Host-associated > Arthropoda: Insects > Digestive system > Gut ...
CCGCTTCTCCGTCAATATAAGCCGCAGCCACGCCAAACCGCATGGAAAATTTAGCTTCGCTGACGTTGATCGGGTATTCAATTACGCCGCATTGTTTGACGCCTACCTCGTACGATTTGATTGTAATGCGCTCAATATTTTCGGGGGAATTTTTTTCACCGCGAATTTCAATAATGGCGTCAAGCGCTGGATGCATACTGCGGCAGCAGGAGTAAGGCTTTCGGTCGACTTTGAGGATTTCGTAATCTTTACCGAGCCCGCGGGAAACGGCCTCAATATCAGCCGAATCGGACATTGCGCGGTACAGCCCTCCATCCGATGCGTCGAGGATATGCTCTGGGCCAGTCATACCAGCCTTTGCCAAAAACGCGGCCACAACGCCATTTTCTGCCGAACGTCCCGTGTGAAGTTTCTTTGAGGTTGCGCCGTCTTCAAGAAAAGCCCAAACGCCAGAAGATTGCGTACCTGCCATCCCTAGAGCGTACAAGGTTTCAGAAGCGCTCAAATTCAATAGTTTGGCCACTGACGCGGCTGCCCCGAAGGTTCCGGCTGTTCCTGACACGTGCCACCCTTTCAATCGGTGGTCGGACACTCCAAAACCGCGCCCGATGCGGGACATCGCTTCGTACCCGGCGACAACGGCCTCAATGAGGTCTGAACCTGTAGCCCCAATCGCCTCGGCCACGCTCCACGCCGCAGGAACAACGACAGCGCCAATGTGTGTTTTAGAGCCGGTGTGCACGTCGTCGAGTTCCAGCGCGTGGCTCAGAATTCCATTCAGCAGCGATGCGTTGAAAACCGACGATTTATCCGTTCTGCCCCATATGGAAGCGCAGACGTCGCTAGAGCCGTAAGTGCCGGATAAGGCAAGGAATTTTTCAATGACCTGCGGCACCTCTTCGTAGTGCAAACCTCCAATAGCGCTTCCCAGAGTATCTATGCAGCATGCTTTAGCAGCCGCTATGACGTCTGTAGGCAGTTTGTCGTATTTGATCGACACGATGTACTCAGCCAGGTCTTTCAGATGGTTTTTCCCGCTTTGCTTACCCATTTCAAATCGCTCCTTTCTAAACTAAAAACGGCTAAAAAGCTGGTGTTTCTCACACTACTGGCGCCACTGCCAAAAACGCGCTCAATGATGCATTAAGATGCTGCGTAAGTAATTTTTCGGCGGTATCGGAATCTTTTGCAATTAGTGCATCAAGAATAGCCAAATGCTCTTGAAAAGCCATTTCTTTCCGGCCCTGCCGCAGAAACGACAGCACATGAAACCGAGAAATATATTCTTCAAGCTGCCCCAGGAAATGACTCAACCAGCGATGTTTCGCCATAGCCAATAAGCGCACGTGGAAGTTGCTGGTGTACGCCAGATCCGCTTTTTCTTCAGAAGCGTTATGCTCCTCCTGCATTATCTGTTTAAGCTCCTGCAAAGCACCGACGTCAAGCAATTCCACTATCTTACGCATCAAAAAGCACTCAAGAATAATTCTTACCTCATACATTTCCACAATATCTTTTGAGGTAAAACCAACAACGACACATCCGCGATGAGGATGATGAGAAATGAGGTTTTCTTTTTCCAGCTGCCGAATGGCCTCTCTCAGTGGAGTGCGGCTTACTTTCAGCAAGTCAACCAATTCACGCTCCACAATATGCTGCCCTTTCTTCAAATACCCCAGCAAGATGCTTTCACGGATGAATGAAAAGCATTTTTGCCTTGGTGGCAGGTCGCTGTTAATCAAATTGGTAAGGATTTTCGGTATATCGTTCAAAAAATTCTCCTCATCATGTGCTACAATATTGTATACAAAACATAAATCATAATAAATATAAGAAATTTATTTGTCAACCGTCACCTATTAACAGAGTCACAGCTTTACTTTGATTTTCTGAAATCTTCAGGGAAGAGGTGGGCATGTAATGAGGAAATATCCTTGTGTTTTTATGCGTGGAGGTACAAGTAAGGCTATTTTTTTCCAGGAAAAAGATTTACCACAGAATAAAGCGGAATGGCCGGAAATATTTATGAAGGTTATGGGCACGCCCGACGTTAAGCAAATTGACGGCATGGGCGGAGCCGTGAGCTCCACAAGTAAAATCGCGGTAATCTCTCCTTCAGATCAGCCCAATATCAATGTAAATTATCATTTTTTTCAGGTAGACCCTGCGATAGCCAATGTAGAAGATACGGCTAACTGTGGCAATATCTCTTCTGCTGTGGGCCCGTATGCAATAGAAGAGGGGTTTGTTGCCGCAGTAGCACCGGAAACTACTGTGCGAATCTACAACGTAAACACAAAAAAGATTATTGAAGAAACCGTGCAAGTAAAAGATGGGCAAGTGCAGCTGGAAGGCAGTGCGAAAATTGACGGCGTTCCAGGCACCGCCGCGCCGATTCAGGTTTTATTTGTAGAGCCGGGCGGCTCAAAAACAGGAAAGCTTTTCCCCACCGGCAAAAAACAGGAAATTATCGAAATGCCGGACGGCAGCTCCTTGTCAGCCACAATCATAGATTGCGCAAACCCTGTGATTATCCTGAGAGCGCAGGATTTAGGGATCAAAGGAACTGAGCTGCTGGAACTAAACAACAATAAAGCTGCAATGGCTTATATAGAAACCGCCCGCGGCATAGCCGCAGAGAAATTTGGGTTTGTAAAAACATGGCAAGAGGCCGCTGATAAATCTACGTCCATTCCAAAAGTATGTATAATTTCCCCTCCGCAGGATTACATAAATATAGAAGGTGTGCCAGTTCCTTCGTCTGCTATGGATATTTGCACACGCGCGATATCCGTTGGCAGCGTGCATAAAGCGATCCCCCTTACTGTGGCTGTCGCGGCGGGTTCTGCTGCCTGCATTCCAGGTACTGTCATTCACGATATGATCCGGCCGGAATCACCACGGGATATCGTTCGTTTAGGACATCCTAGCGGCTTGATTGATATTAAAGCTGTTGTGGAAAACGACTACGTACTCAAGGCCGGAGCGATACGCACAGCGAGACGCATCATGGACGGATTTGTATATGTTCGGTAACTTTAATGAGGAAGGAGGGAGCTAAGAAAGTAGTTTGCATCAACTATTAAATACTTACGTGCGCGCAGTGAATTTAGGTAGGCTGTAATTTACAGGAGGGTTTTGTCGTGAAAAAACTATATTTTAAAGCTATAACATTGGCAATGCTTGCTGTGATGATGTTTCCCGGTATCAGCTCGGCTTCTGACGGGTACCCCACAGGGCCGATCAGATTTATTGTTCCGTTTGCGGCAGGCGGCGCATCCGACGTATTTGTGAGATCCCTTGCGCCACACCTCTCACGGGAAATGGGAGTTTCTGTTGTTGTCGAAAATGTAGAGGGCGCCGGCACGCAGATTGGGCTTACCGCTCTGTTGAACGCACACGCTGACGGATATACCATCGCTCAGGCAAATCAGCCCCATATGGCATTTACTATTGCTGTCCAGGGTGCGCACTACAGTGAATCCGACTTCGCCTGGGTGAACATACAGCAGATTGACCCTCATTCATTTTCTGTGCTGCCAAATAAGCCGTGGCAAAACTTTCAAGACCTTTTCGACTACATAGAAGCCAACCCCGGTCAAGTTGCAATCGGTATCACTCAAATGAGCGGAACCCACGTCTTCTTGTACTATCTTCAGGAACAGTACGGCCTTGATTTCATTATTGTGCCTTATTCGGGCGGCGGCGAGGGCAGAGCCGCTCTTTTGGGCGGACATGTAGACGTTTATATGGGCAACGCGTTTGCCGACTACTCTTTGAGAGGCCAGGTACGCTCCATTGCCATAGGTGCACGGGAGAGAAGCAGCTTATGGCCTGAAACCCCCACGATTTTGGAAGCGACTGGCAACGAAAGACTCACCGACGTGTCGATATCCCTTGCGAGCGTCAGAGGGGTTGTGGTATCCAGGCAATTCAAAGAAAATCACCCTGAAAGGTTTCAAATGCTTGTAGATGCTTACTACAGGGCTTTCCACTCTGAGGAGCACATGGCAGATTCCGAGAGAATAGGGCAGGTTCCCATCATGCTTTGGACCGGGCCGGAGGAAGCTGAAAGACTGTCAGCAGGAGCCGTAGAGCTTGTTACGAACTTCGCGCACTACTTCGCCAGGTAAGGCGAAATTTTAGTAGAGCTTAATTTACTCTTGGAAGCCTGAGCATTTGGCTTTTTAGCCAGCCTTACCGGGCCAAAAAGCCAAATCTCATTAAAAAGGAGCCAGCTTAAGATGAAAATTGGTAACTATCGTATTCGGCTGAAAAAAAGCTGTGCCGATTTATTTATACCGGTACTGTTTGCGGTAATTTTGGCTTATTACATGATCAGCGCCATAAACATCATGGATACCAACGCGATGCTCATGATCAGAGGAGTAGCAGTATTAATGATAATATCACTTGTGTTTATAATCAAAGAAGAACTTATCATCCAAAAAGCGGACGATTGCCCTGCTGAAGAGAAAAAACCCTTTTTCTCCTCCACAGAAGAATGTATAAAATTCGTAGGTTTTACCGCTCTGGCCACGTTTTACTTCATTACGTTGCCCTACCTCGGGTTCATTATATCTACGGTGATATATTCTTTCGTAACGATGTACTTTTTGGGCGTAAGGAACATAAAAGTGTTGATTCTCCTGCCAATTATACTGACGGCCTGCACGCATATAATGTTCAGAATGCTCCTTTTAGTCCCATTGCCGGTAGGCGTGTTTGGCATATAGGTGTGTTTGGCCGCACTAGCTTCGCGAGGAGGAGGATGTTTTTATCATGTTGGACTTTGGAGCTCTGCAGGAGGGTCTTTTCCTACTTTTTAATGTAAATACTGCCGTATTTTTGGTACTTGGTGTGTTTTTAGGTATTTTTGCCGGGGCAATACCAGGACTGACAACCACTACGGCGATTGCGATACTTGTGCCGCTAACCTACGCTATGGGGGCCATGGACGCCCTGGTGTTTCTGGCTTGCATATATGTAGCAGCCATGTTCGGAGGGTCGATAACGGCCATTTTGATCAATACCCCCGGCACGCCTGCGGCAGCTTCCACTGCCTTTGACGGTTATCCTATGGCAAAACGAGGCGAAGCCGAGCGGGCGCTTGGCCTTGCATTGGGCTCATCAGTTATAGGAGGTACCTTCAGCTATGTCTTTTTACTGCTGGCAATGTGGCCGATCGCGTATTTTGCCATCAGATTTGGCCCTCCAGAGATGTTCCTCTTGGCGCTTATGGGGTTGTCCATTATTGCCGGTCTGGGGAAAGGCAGTTTCTGGAAAGCTTTTTTAGCGGGGCTTTTTGGCATTTTGATCTCCACCTTCGGCATTGCCCCAACAGGAATGATACGGCCTCATTTTGGGACACCCTGGATGCTGAACGGTGTTCCGCAGATTGCGACAATGATAGGTCTCCTAGCTTTTTCAGAACTACTCAGCATTCTCAATGATAAACCGAGTTCAAAACCTGAAGAAGATACTTCAAAGCATAAGAGCATGGAACTCATAAAGGGCGTAGCTGAACCGCTTAAATATCGGAAAACAACCATTATCTCATGCCTAATAGGTACCTTTATTGGAGCGTTGCCGGCAGCTGGGGCCTCAATTGCCGCTTTTATTTCGTACAACCAGGTGAAGCAGACGTCAAAAAACCCAGAGACTTTTGGCACTGGAAACCCTGAGGGAGTTGTGGCTCCGGAAATCGCCAACAGCGCGTCAACTGGCGGCGCATTGGCTACAACGCTTGCCTTTGGTATACCGGGAAGCAGTGCCGTTGCCGTTTTGATGAGCGCTATGATGTTGCATGGCATGATTCCAGGCCCAAGGTTGTTTATAGACCAAATGCCAATCATCTATGCTCTGATTATCGCGTTATTTATCAGCCAGGTCTTAATGATTGTCTTAGGAGTATTCTTTTGCAAGACGATGTCAAATATCATTAACGTCCCGCCAAATATTCTGGCTCCGACAATTGCGGTACTTTGCGTGATTGGATCCTTTGCTTTGCGCACAAGCTTTTTTGACGTCGGGATCATGATCGCTTTCGGTGTAGTTGGATATTTTATGAAAAAGAGCGACTATCCTGTTTTCGCCACAGTTCTCGGCCTTGTTCTCGGGCAGATGGCCGATAACAATCTCATCAGGACCGCCATAAGGTTCAGAAGTGATTTTTCGGTATTTTTCACGCGGCCTATCTCTCTGGCGCTTGTAATTTTGACCGTGATCATGGTTTCGTATCCATTTATAATGCACCAGATAAAAAAGCGAAAAAAACAAGCCTAGACAGCCGTACTTGAAACAAAAAAAATGATGAGAACACGTTTTCGTGTATCTCATCATTTTTTATGCTTTTAGCCTACTAGCACTTGCCTAGCCTATAATAGCGCCTTTATCGGCTGATGAAGCCAGTTTTGCATATGTGCGCAGGTATCCCCAGGGGATATCCGGCTTGTTATTTACCCATTTGGCGCGGCGGCGATCAAGTTCTTCCGGTTCGACAAGAAGGTTTAAAGCCCCGTTCGGCACGTCTATTTCGATGACGTCGCCGTCATTAACGAGGGCGATAGGCCCTCCGTCTGCGGCCTCAGGGGATACGTGCCCGACAAAACAGCCGTTGTTGGTGCCGGAAAAACGCCCGTCCGTTACAACTGCCGTGCTCTCAGCCAGCCCGCGGCCATACAGGAGCTTCATGCACATAAACATTTCGCGCATACCTGGGCCGCCTTTTGGGCCTTCGTAGCGGATTACAATTACATCACCAGGCTGTATCTTGCCGTCAAGTATAGCGGCATTCAGCTCTTCTTCACGGTCGAAAACGCGCGCCTTACCGCTGAAGCGTTGCAGGTCGGACTTGTACGCTCCGGGTTTTGTAACCCCCGAATCAGGAGCCAGGTTGCCTCTGAGGATGGCTATGCCGCCGGTTTTATTGTAGGCGGTTTCAGGGGTACGGATAAGATCCGGCTCACCCCGGTAGCGGTGTTTATAGCTGTCGAGGTTTTCTCCGATCGTTTTGCCGGTGCAGGTCATGGCGCTGCGGTCTATAAGGCTGCCCAGGTTTACCATGGTCTTTGGAACGCCGCCCGCGCGATGGAAGTCCTCCACGTTGAATTTGGACGATGGGTTTACTTTTACCAGGTGCGGCGTGGTCTTGTGCATTTCTTCGAAAAGTTTCAGCGCGGATATGTCAAGCTCAGCCTCGTGGGCGATGGCAGCCAGATGCAGCACGCAGTTGGTGCTGCCGCTGATGCTCTGTACAACGCGGGTGGCGTTGCGTAAAGATGCTTCATTTATAACCTGGCGCGCGGTAATACCTTTTTGCACTAGGCTGCAGATCTGACGGCCGGAGTCGTAAGCCACACGCTTGCGGTCGGCCATTACTGCTGGAATAAGAGCGCTGCCTGGCAGGCTCATTCCCATCGCTTCAGACACGCAGCCCATTGAATTGGCCGTGCCCATAAAAGAGCAGGAACCGCATCCCGGGCAGCTCACATCTTCAATAGCCATTAGTTCTTCCTTGGTTATTTTCCCAGCCTGATACATGCCCCTGGCCTCGACACAAGACGTGGCATCGGTTTGACGGCCGTCAAAAACCTCTCCGCCCTGCATTACTCCGCCGGTGACCACAATCGCCGGGATATTGAGCCGCGCCGCAGCCATCAGCATACCTGGCACTATTTTGTCGCACGAACCCAGCAGCACAAGGCCGTCCATTCTGTGAGCCTGCGCTATCAGCTCTATCGAGCTGGTGATGATCTCTCTTGTCGGCAGTATGTACTTCATGCCGACGTGCCCCTCGGCGATGCCGTCGCAAGCCGCGATCACCCCGAATTCAACGGCGGTGCCGCCTTCACGGTAGATACCTTTGGTTACATGTTCCGCCAGCTCTTTAAAATTTTGATGCCCCGGGACAAGGTTTGTCCAGGAATTAGCTATGCCTATAAGCGGGCGCCCAGTTAATTCGTCGTCTGTGAACCCCATCGACTTGTACAGTGAGCGGGCAAATCCATTTTCCAAACCTTGAAGATTGTCGCCACTTCTTAATTTACTAGAACTCATAAATTTCACTCCTAACGCTCTGCTTGTATTGTAATTACCTAAATTTTACAGCCAAACTGCCGCATTGCAATACCCAACACCGAACGGCCCTTCGTAGGAAATCACTTCAACTGTCCTGTTCAGCGCGCGGCAAAAACCCAGCATGGCCATGACGGAGCACAGGCCGCACTCTCCTGCCTCTTCGCGCTCTTGAGGCGAGATGGCAAGCAGTTCATGCGGGTTGGCTGACGAAAGCGCGGCTACAACTGCCGCATCGAATTTTTTGCCGGCAGGGCTGTACCCCGCCGGAGCATCCGGCGTAAGCCTGTGAGACAGGTCTCCGCTGGCCAAAAGCCCCCAATCTGAAGCGTCGCCGAACAGCGCCAAAACCTTTCCCAGCTCAAGGGATTTTTCCGGCCCAAGCCCCACAGGCGATGCGAGTATCACATCTGGAAGCTCCAGGCCGCGTTTGTTTAAAGCTTTTTTTATAAAATATAATGGAACGAGAGAACCGTGATCAACGGCAGCGCCTGATGAGTTTCCGCCATGCACGGCTAAACCGGAAGAGCGCAGATATTCCGCGAGGGGATGCAGTTTTGCCGAGGTATTCATCTCTAATGAAACGGATGCTCCGAAATGAGCAAAAGACCCCACAGGGCGCGGGGTTGCGTTAAATGACAGGGACAGGGGCGCGTACGGCTGATGCGGCGACAAAACCAAAAGGCATTCCGGCCTTCTTTCAGATATCGCCTCCGCCAGGCGCTCAACGCCATCAACGGTGATGGCTGCCTCACGCTCACGGCCGCGCCCCACCTCCGGAATTATCACCGGAGGGTGAGGCATCAAAGCAGCCCACAGCCAAGGCATGTGGGTTATTTATCCTTTATCGCTTATGGCTATATGGGTAATTTTCAGGTGACGCACGCCTTTCCTTGTGTGAACGTAAACTTCTTCACCAACGGTTTTCCCGATAATGGCCTGCCCTATAGGGCTTTTCTGAGATATGCTGTGCGTTCTGGGGTCAACCTCTCCCGAACCAACTATGTTGTATGTGTATGAATTTGAAGGGGGCGTCATTTCTTTGATGGTCACGGTGAGCCCCATAGAAACCCGCTTTGTGTCCAGTTTTTCCTCGTCCAGAATTTTGGCTTTGCTCAACTGTGTCTCCAGCTGAAGTATCCGGGCTTCCAGTTTGGATTGTTCTTCCTTAGCCGCGGCGTATTCTGCGTTTTCGCTGAGGTCGCCAAAAGAGCGGGCCTCTTCCAGCTGCCGCGAAATTTCAGCCCTGCGTTCCGTCCTCAGTTCGATAAGTTCGGCGGACAGCCGTTCGTAGCCGCTTCGTGTCATTGTTGCGTCATTATCTATTACTTTTGTCGTCATTCACTCGCGCCTCCAAATATAAAATCGTGGATATTTTAACAGGCGATTTATAAAGTTCCAAATGCGTCTTGCGCCAAAGCGCTTTTAATTTCCTCCGCGGTACGAAGCTGGCCATTGTCCATCCCTGGGCATCGCTTCGCCTGTTTATCCCATTCTTTTTTTGATTCCATCACCGAATCCCAAAACGGAAAAAGTGAGCATTGCAGCGGCCGAATAGGATATATAACACATTTTGCGCTCTCTGCGTCGTAGAAAACGCAATCTCCGTTCCGCTTCTCGATGAAGCTGGGTTCACCCCATCTTAGAGTTACGTAACCGCGCCTGAACTCCGCCTCGCTCAGCCCTAAAAAATTTCTGACGCACTCACCTTCTTCGACAGTAAAAAAAATAGCGCCGGGTTCTCCCCGGCAGCATCGGCCACAGCCTTTACAAGAAAAAAAGACTCCGTCACTCCACCAGTCCAGCTTCATTATACACCGTCAACGGCGCCGCCGGCCCCGCTGCGGTGAAGCACCGGAGATACCATCGGCTTCCGGCGCTTTTAAAAACGCGCCTGTGTCCACGTTTACATAGAATTCTAAATCCCTGCCGCGCCTGTCGAACTCCACGCTCCAAACCCATTGGCCCCTTTCCCTGTCCATGTAGACATAATCAAAGCGGGCATCTGTTATTCCTATGGAAAGAAGGTGGTTATAGGCCAACTCTACTGCCCTTTGGGCAGAAACAGGCGGATTGGAGGGCCCGCCGCGCCTCGCAGGGGATCTGGGAACGACATGATCCCAAGACGTTATTCCTTGAGGAGGGATAACTTCCGGCAAGGTCGTAATGCCCTGAAAACCTTCTTCATGGCGGCTCATTCTGGCAACTCTGCCGTTAATTGCATTGACATATACCGTATATCTCACATTTTGATGTCTTACGTCAACTTCAAAAGTCAGCACATCGTTGTAGAAAAACAACATGGTATCCACTGCTGTACCGTGGCCCAAATGCTCAACCGCTATATCCCTTGCCTGCTGGTTTGAGATTCGCGGAATATCGGCATATGCGGCTGAACCGAAAACATTGCTGACCAGGAACCCGCCGCACAATATTGCAGCCATAGCGGACAATAACGTTTTTCTTACAATACCGGTATTATTCCATCTCAAAAAACCCACGATCAGCATCTCCTTTATATTTGGGATAGAAACACATGCTGCTATTCATTCTATGAACGTCCTCGCCTCTTGTCAATGCCTATAAAAAATAGCCCCAGCCATTCCACAATGGCGGGAAAAACGCGCACTTTTTCTTTTCATTCTAAATTGAAATCAAAGGCCTGAAGTTAGAATAGCTAAAAACCAGGTATTTTAAACGCTATAGCTATCTCGGTTTAAAATAGGCTGCAAAACAAACCCCCGGCGGTTACACCGCCACCCCCTTTCTAAAACTTCCCTTGACCCACGAAAACCGCGAGAGTA
>Ga0123355_10019185_pt1 | contig 10880 bp, 6 predicted proteins | sample TergutEmb28metaG_3_FD_89872 | JGI IMG/M metagenome (GOLD analysis project Ga0123355, IMG submission 89872) | Embiratermes neotenicus P1 segment gut microbial communities from Petit-Saut dam, French Guiana - Emb289 P1 | ecosystem: Host-associated > Arthropoda: Insects > Digestive system > Gut ...
GATTAACGGCCGTGGGGATCCGTTGCGCTAACCACGTGACACCCCTCTATCCGCAAAAAGTTGGCACTAACTTCGCCTACCGGCGGCGGCCGCTCTGTCGGTATAGTTCGCTCGCGGACTAAAAAGCCACGGAGTTTAGTTTAGTTCTTAATACAATACAAATACAAATTTTAAATTCTGCTGCTTTTGTTAAGGCATTTCTGCCTGCAACTGAACACAACATTCGTATGACCACGTGAAATGTGTACATTTTCTACTTCGGAACGTGTGACTGGTGAAAAATACACTGTCAGTAACAATAAAGAAACATTATAAGATTCAGGCTTTATTTTTTGTGTAAGTTTTGCTTCGTAAATTAAGTTATTGCAACTATGGTGAAGTAGTCTTAATGTCTTCTTCTTGTGCTAGGTTGACGGCAACAGGACCTTGGGAGAAAATATCGCAGATAATGGTGGAATCCGAGAATCCATACGTGCATACTGGAAATACGCCTGGAGGAAGGGCCCGGAACAGAAACTGCCTGGACTCGAGAAATTTACACACGAACAACTGTTTTTCCTCACTTTTGCTAATGTGAGTTGAAGAGATGTGACAAAGAACGCTGAACCGGAAGACGTCTAGTTAGAGACATATACAATATCTATCGAAGTGTAGCAAAAAATGGAAGCGAATACAAACGTCTGTGATAGCGAGAGTTTTAATGCAAATAATTTTTTTTTTTTTTAGATGTGGTGCTCTACGAATGCGGAGATCGTTGACGAGCAATTGCTGAAGGATGTGCACACTCCCACAAAATATCGGGTTATCGGCAGTCTGTCCAATATGGAAGAATTCTCAGAAGCATGGAACTGTCCTCTAGGCAGTCCCATGAATCCCACTGACAAGTGCGTTCTCTGGTAATTCAGTTTATATCTCTGCCGGCAGTAATCAACTGTGAACCATGCAGAATCTTCAATGTCCGTATTTCCGTAGATCTTCGACACCCACAGTTCCACATACATCTGTTTATAAAGCACGGCTTACCACATGCCAGTGAATATGCCTCAAATATGCGAAATGTAAAGAAACTTCACAAAATATAAAATAATTATTTAATTTATTCTGCACATTTTTGTGTGACAATAAACCTACCAAATACAACCACACGAAAGACGTTGAGCCCATACAACATAATACAAGCCGGGTAGCTCAGTAATTACGGTGAATAGGCTGAACGATTTATGACTATTTTTCGAGTTTAATTCCCAAAAGTGAAGGAATCTCTTCATTGTCATCTTTCATAATGTTAATGTAGAACGAAAGTTTTTTTTTGTCAAAATCTCTACTTCAAGTTTCAGTTTTCTAAGTTGCATTGGAACCCAGAAAATGCTTTTATTGGATCCCTCCATTAGCATCTCCGTACAGCTGTACATTAGCTACAGTAATGATTTGAGACAACCCGTTTATAAGTAACACCGAAAATTTCGGTTTCTAAAACAAAGAAAACAAGCAGTAATTCCTTCGCAGTGTTATTCCGTATACCGAAATTGTGATATATAAAAATACTGTATTTTAGAAATAAGTTTTTTTTTACAAACCATATATTGATTTTAAGGTTTATTTTGTCATAAACACGATGTGTAACATTTATTTATTTATTTACGCACATGTGCAAATAAATAATACGTTGAGCTCATGTCTTTGTTTAGCACTTGCTATTAGCTTTACTTGCTTATGCCCTGATATCTTAGATTCATATATAAGAATTTTATTATGGATTCCGCAAAGATGTGTTTCGAGAGCGAAAATGTTCCGTGGCCAATTAATTTAGGAAATACTGAGTTAGAGGTACGTAATATTGTGTTAAACTTTTGTCGCCCACAAGAGAGAGAGAGAGAGAGAGAGAGAGAGAGAGGGACTCGAAGACTGGAATTGGCATTGTTAGGGAAAGTCTGTTGCAAGGTTGACGTAGTTACGACACACGTGCGCATAGTGGTAAGAAAAATAAATAAGATCTTTATGTCAGTACCTCTGAAGTGCAGTCATGTTTTCATATGCAAACGAAAGTCACTGTACGTCCAGAGCGTCAAGAAAATCATCCCTTGAAGTCACGGCAGGGGCAAGAGTGACTTCACCCTTAACATTTGTGCCTCCACAAACACAATTTTTGTACCACTGCTGTATATTTGCAATCCATGTTGCTACTTATAACGTACCATTTGCATGAAATATGTGTTATTTTTCTAAATTGTTTTGTTTCATTAGCAGTAATGAAGGTATTTATGGCAAAGGAAGATAATTCTACGGAAATTTGTTTCCAGCACCAGACACATGCCTGTTGTTTTGTAATGTGCCATCTCCGTTGTGTGTAGTAACCAATAGGTAGGGTAATTACAGTCAGTAATACAACAATGTATATATAATTGATGTTTAATTAGAAAATAACAAAACTACATGTTTCGGCCAACGGTGGCCATCATCGGGTAAATTTACAGATTTATTATTTTATTAAGGTTTCGAAATCCATTCACTCACTGTTATATTAGTTCCGTAATTTCGAAAATTTTTTTCCGGGTTAGCATCTTAGTGTTCTTCGGCCTGTCCCGATGTGTGCTTACTTCTTAAAGACAGACCCGTTTAGCCAGTTGATAGAGCTATTTCGGAAGCGTATCGACCCATAGGAATGCACCCCCACATATATTTATATATGTATGTATATTGTATATATGGCAAATTACAGAATGATACAGGCATGCATAACCGATCGGAAACAAATCTGTCACATCAGAATTTCAATAGACCCTTACATGATATTCCTTTCCCTAATTTTGAAAGGAGCAAACTAATTACCCGAATAAGTATGTGGACTGGAAAGTGGAATGGACTTACATTCCTCCTTCTAACCTGTGAAAAATTCATTCGGAAGAAAATTTCCTCAAATTTTGTGGGCTGTGAAGGAATACGCACAACTATGTGCGAGTCTTTTATTTTATAATGCTTTTGATGCGTGTTTATAAAAATTACATATTTTTGTCTATTATTTAAAAGGTATTGTAAATAATTCTGGTCAGCCTGGAGAATGCTGTTCGTGGTAATTATGCATCTGTATATATAAGTAATATTGCCTTTCCCTGAACACAAGGCACGTTAGTTGAGTTTCAGTTTGTCTCAATAAAGTTTGCGTATTTATACAGTGCAATATCAGTCCTATACATCGCACCAAGAATGTGGGCCACAAAAGTATATATACACGTATATACATATGTATATAAAACATGCACTGCATTGACACAAGCAGCTTCATGTTAGCAACCCGTCATTAGTAACGACGCGATGGCCGGTAGCGTGACTCGTATAGTGCATACAGACTTTTGTTTTAGCCGACAGCGCCACCTGAAGGTCCTACGGGAGGAATTCTAAATGCGGATTTAATTAAACGGTAACGTTGTTAATTTATATTACTTATTATTCAACCGAAGGCAATTATAGCCTAATGTTTTTAAGTGAACATGTGTACTGTGCCAACACTGTTCTAAACAAGGCTAACTGTCTCTTCCTTTGTAAGTAATGATAAGCTACATTCAAATACAATAAACCAATATCGATGTAATGCCATCGTTGCCATTGTGTTTCTTCGGTTCCTAAAAGCCAGTGATGGGCAACCCGCTGTCTGCTGGACTTAGAGCTGTGGACTGCCAGTACGTTCCGCTAACAGGAAACAATAAAATGATTTTAAAGTATTATGTATAATATATTTTGAAGCAATATACATGTTATTCAAAACTTTCGCATTGAAAAACCAAAATCTTGTAGCGGATATTACGTTGACAAGTATTCACGACATTTTTAACCTTTTAAAGTCCAGTGTTTACTTTATGTCCCACCTGGTTCAACATTCAATAATTCTACATTCTGTCCACACAGTGAATTTACGTGTTTCGTGAGTATCTCAGAAAAAAACATCGAATTTTGTCCTATACTCTATTAACTGACTGGTTTCTATTACCGAGATGGAGTGTGGGCGGTACCTACCGAATCTTTAAACAAAACACATTACTTTATTTAATTAATACACTAACAAATGCACATATATTCATTTAACGGTCTAAAATTCGCAATTTATTATTATTATATTGGATCATTCAATAAATATATGTACATTTGTTGGTGTATTAATTAAATAAACCGCAGAATGCACGGTGCAACGATACAGATAAAAAACACAGTACGTTCCGCCCTTCAAAGTTTAATATTCCGTTATAACAATAAAACTTGGTTGGCCTGTAGCACGTAACAATGCGATCACATTCCGGTTGCTGTTCAACCTAGAACAGGCCAAGAAGGCCCAGAGGAAAGTAGAGGTATAGCACTCCTCTTTCTTTAAACTTGGCGCTAGATGGGGGCTGGTGGTCAAAGCCACAACCCGGTCGCTTTACCCCCGGGAAAAAGACCCGCTACCCCTTGAACGGGAAGTTGGCCAGGCCCAAGGGCCGGTCTGAACGGATGCGGAAAATCTCGCCCCCACCGAGATTCGGTCCTCGGACTGTCCAGCTCGTAACGAGCTATACCGCCTTCCCTATCGCGGCAGACAATTACCTCCACGCGCGCGCGCACACACACACACACACACACACACACACACACACACACACACATGTAGTTATATACGAAAAACAGCAGTTTGCTAAATTATTGATTGCAGTTTTATGGACGGCTTTCCCCTACTAACTGTCTATGGTTAGTATGTCTCTTAACTACTTACCATTAACATCACTTAAGCGTTATAAGTACAACCATTTTAATCAAAATTTCTCTCGATTTGACACATCCACGTTTTGGGTGGTGATGCAAGCTGGAATGAATTGTGGCCTGTGTTTGTTTGTTAAGTCGAATTTCATCAAAGCTTGTTAAAATAATTTCTTGTTGGAAAACTTTATGAACAGACGGACGGACGGACGGACGGACACATTAAGTCCCAGAACGATTTTTTGTTTCACGACGACGAAAACATTGCCGCATGACTAGTTATTCAGATACTGTGTCATTACTTACGCTAATGAGAGTCTTAACCACGCCCATGTGCACAGAGTGATACAGTTTGCTAGTTGTTTGTTTGGTTAGTTGACTGGATTTTCTGAATATCATATTGCCTTCCTTGATTGTTCTTCTACTTCTTTATACTTTACCTGTTTCTTGTTTCTTTCTTTCTCTTACTTCAGTCTTCCTCCCTCCGTTCTTTTGTCTGTCTTTTTCGCCCTTCCTCTCTTCCTTAGGCTCGGTCACTGCTTCGCGCCCTGGGGTCACCCATCTTCTCGTCGCAAGTGCTTACGTGGTCATGACGATAAATCATGCCAGGTTTCTCGGCTGAACTTTATATTAGGGTCGATATTACCATTCGTACAGTCGCAACAGCAGCAGTTGTCTGTGCACTGCGAAGCCTACAAGATTCAAAAATTCCGGTGTTTTGGAAAATGCCGCTGACAACCAGCACTTTTGGAACAGTCTTGGACGAAATGGGGCCAATAGCATAATGCGTTTCAGCGACACAGGTTAGTTTGAGATATGTAATTAAAATACATATTCCTTCAATTTATTGTTGTAAGCAAAATATTTCAGCAATTATTAGCCAATATAAAGGAAGGTGCGACTGTCATTGTCCTTCGATGTTCAACGTTTTGCCCACAGTCTCGAGTGACTTTGCGCCATTCTGTGAATTTGTCTTTTACTCGTCGTATACAAAAATGTATTCGTAAATAAATGAAATGTGGGCTACATTCCGGTCCTGCCCGAAAGTCTGTGTGGCCTTTCGGACAGATGGAGAAGCAATGTAAAATGAGGCCCTTATGTAGCATGTACTCAAAGGAACCGGAAGCAACGTACAAGATAATGTTGTTGGCAGTTTCTTTCTCGTCGTGATGTTAGGACTAAGAAATTAGAATATGTGTATTTGGAGAGTTTTTAACAAATTAACACTTCGTTCATTAAGGTTCTGACAAAAAAATCCACCATTAGACCCTACATTAACCTGCTGAATCCAGTCTTAATCTCACCACTTACAACTCAGTAGTAATTCTGAGTACCTCGACCCCCGCATAGTGCCAATTTTAATAATGAGTGCAGCTGTAACGCTGTTCGTCTTAAGTGACTTCAAGCAATGTGTAGGGAGACCTTTGACGTCACTCACAGTAAATGCCGATTATTTTCCCAGGCAAAATTAACCGACTTATCTTTCTAAAGGAAGCGGAGTACGTTCTCTGTGAGTTAGGAACTGGAGTATCGTAATTGCACTGTTCCACCCCCAGCTTCACCTTTGTATGCAGGCAAACCTTATCAAAAAGACAAAGGGATGAAACCTTGGAAACTTTTAAAAAATTCATTTTCTTCGGAAAAGCAACCACACTATTTCTACTTGTCCAACTTAATACAATATACTAGTGTCTTCCGCGTACGATTACGTACCTTTGCAAGACATCTTACGGCCAACATTTTATTATGTATCGTGTACTTAACAACAAGTGCATGCTCCCTGCCCTGGTCAACACGCCTCTATGTTACATCATACGTACATTGATCTTTTTTTGTAAAAAGACGACTTTTTTTGTTGTTAAGAAGATTCCGTCAAAGGACCCCATTCTGACTCAAATACATCTAGTGGCATTCTTATGTACCCTCACTGGAGACTAAATCCTCATATTTTGGAAATATTTACTTATAGGGAGCCCAAGTGGTCTGCTCCTTCCAGGTTTTCAAAATAAATTATGTATAAACTCCCATTTCTCCCATGCGTGCTACATGCGCTACACACCTAATCTTCTTGATATTACCGCTCCAATATTACTGGTCAACAGTACATTTTATGGAAGTCTTTAACATGGTAATTTATCCTACGTCTTTTGTGTAGACTAACTACAGGCAAATTGTGAAAATATTTTGTGCATTTGCAGGAGGACTCAGTGATGATTGAACCCAATGTATCTCTCGTTGGTAGCCAGCAAAACCTCGTAGCAGTGACGTCAAGAAAGGCATTGTGAGTATCCTGAAAAGCCGTCTTCTCTGTATTTTGATCGCCTAATCAGCGGTAACGCGTCTCGAGCCGGGAAACTCTTATTTTGCTTCAGACTCTCTACGGAATTCTTCAGTAAGCACAGGAAAATGGCGGGATATAACTGCAGACTCCTCTCTTGTTACCTCACGTAATTATTCTCCTGTACGTATCACTACGAACAGAGATACTTGAGATTTTGATAGACTGCTTTTGGATTTGGACAACTGGAATTTGATATCCGATAGGGGCAGTGATTTACCCTACGTCTTTGTTGTCGTTTTGATCAAGTCGGCTGTAAACAAGGCACGAGCACTATCTCAATCAAAGGATAGCGAAAATGCAGTCTTGAGTGAGGTAAGTTGACCGGAGCGTGAACATAAATACTGACATATAGAATACGCAGAATATTAACTCCACGTCGTGCCTACCAAATTACGTTGCGTAGATGTAGGTGCATTTTTATTGTGTCTATGATTAGAGGCCATAAAGCAGTAGATGGATAGGCGTCACTTTCAAACATCTGTTCCGTAAGAAAAGTGCGTAGTGTTCAGAAGTATTACAGCCAAGCGATCTGTGGGAGGATCCTCACCGGATATTGAACACTCGGAAAAAAGGCAGGTAAACAAGTCCAAAATCAATATTCTGCTGGCAACACATGGTATGTGTGTACGGGCACTTATCTTTTGTTTGTATGTCTGTGGCTTCCGTGAGAATTTCACTCAAATAAATACAGTTTATTTTTCTTCGTCTAAAAATATATGCCGGTCCCAGTGGCCTCGAGGTCCAAGGCGTAGGTCTGCGGCCTCTTGCCTGCTGGGAATGTGGGTTCGAATCCCGTCACGGGCGTGGATGTATGTCTCTTGTGAGTGTTGTGTATTTTCAAGTAGAGGTCTCTATGATGAGCTGATCACTCGTCCAGAGGAGTCCTACCGAGAATGGTGCGTCGTTGTGTGTGATCTAGAAACCCCATCCATGAGGAAGTCATAGCCCGCGTTGGGTCGCAGCGCCAAAAAATATATATATATATGCAAATATTTAACTATCTTATCAGTTTCTCGTTTAGCCAACAAGTGATAAGTTTTCCTTGAAATACTCTCTCACTACCAGTCCATCAGGGCTCTGTACTCATATTTTATTCATCTACCACAGTTGTTATATAACCTTAGCAAATCTCAGTGTCGGTGAATAAAATTCGTGTCTCTCTTCCGTACAGCAGGCCTAAAAGACAACACCTAAAGATGCTTACAAACTTACACCGTACTGTGTCAAGGTACAAAACGGGTAGCAGGGAATTTATGCGCTTCCGGTCAACACTGTAATCAACATGCCTGGTTTCCGGTTGTTTGGAAGATATTTTCGAAAAACGACTGCTATCTTATTCATGTGTATTGGTTGAAATAAAAAAAACACATTACATATGAAGACTTCGGTACCATTTATTTAATTAGTATACCAACTGATGCACAAATATAAAAATTCCACATCAAAACATTAAAATTGCTCCGACATGTTTCGATCCTAAGATCATCATCGAGGAGCTACACTTTCCTCGCTAAAGTCACTATTAAAATTAGTCACTGATTAATTTCGTTGTATAAATAGGGTGTTGAGGCAGCATGTCTGTAATGTAAGTTATATTGCTTAAGTCTAAGTATTTTACACCCTGTTTATACAAAGAAATTAATCAGTGACTAATTTTAATAGTGACTTTAGCGAGGAAAGTGTAGCTCCCTGATGATGATCTTAGGATCGAAACATGTCGGAGCAATTTTAATGTTTTAATGTGGAATTTTTATGTGTGTGCATCAGTTGGTATACTAATTAAATAATTCGACGATATGCACGGTGCAACAATAAGGACAGTTCGTTACCATTATTGTCTCTCGCCATCTTTAGGCTTTGCAAATGGAACATCTTTTGTGTTCTGTTGGTACGAACTGAGGCTGAAGAAATAGTTGAGCATGGAGCATCGAGCATACGGCATAATGTATTGCAAACGTCTTATACCTCATCAGCAACTAGAAAATCCGACCTCTTCCGATAAAGAGTTCTTTCCGAAAAATGAATCTTCTTCAGACAACCTGTGGCTACCCTCGGAATTAGGGTTTTTCTTTAAATGTGATAATACAACACAGCAGACTGCACCCAGCGAGGTTCACCTTGCAGGCCAGTTTTATACATTCTCGTGGCTCCACTACATATGATAATCACTGCTCTGATACTTCATGTCTTTTGTACCGTGCATTGCGACACAATTACACAACACAAACCAACCAAATGCCCGTCCCAGTGGTCGCGCAGTCTAAGGCGTAGGTCTGCGGGCGCTCGTCTGCTGAAATTGTGGGTTCGAATCCCACCGGGGGGCATGGATGTTTGTCTGTTGTGCGTGTTGTGTATTGTCAGGTAGAGGTCTCTGCAACGAGCTGGTCACTCGTCCAGAGGAGTCCTACCGACTGTGGTGCGTCGTTGTGTGTGATCTAGAAACCTCGTGAATGAGGAGGCCCTGGTCCACAAGGGGCTGTTGCGCCAAAAATAAAAATAAAACAACCCAATGTACGTCTGCTATAATTAAATTTCGCACAATATATTCTACATGTTTCCAACCTTAAAGGCTTATCGTCAGGAAGACAGTTGAAACAATACAGGCATTAAAGTATAGTGTATGTCAACATGTATGGTATATGGTGAGTCGACAATGTGTGGATACACCCCCCCACCTAGATCGCTTCTACTGCTGTAAATCCACACACTGTAGACTCACCATATACCATACACGTTGACATAAACTACACCTGAATGCGTGTATTGCTACAAATGTTTGTCTTCCTGAAATGAGCATGTAGAGCCTAAGGCTCGTAACATGTAGAAGATATTGTGTGAAATTAAATTATAGCAGATGTGCAATGGGTTGGTTTACATTGTATAATCATTACTATGAACCTAAAACGGGCTATGATATGACGTCGGAAATCTACCTGGAAAGATCGCAAAAATACTATGCTCAGAAATCTTGTTATTTATGACAAGGAATTTGAAATTGCAAGGTGTGGGCTATCCTACAATGGCTTCTCTAACATACGAATCCTTGAAAGCCCAGTAGTTAGTGAACGTACCGTTACGTTTAACGGTGAAAACTCTTCATTTTGTCCACACATTTTATTTACGTGTTCCATATGAGACTTGTAATAAACGGTCATTTTTTACTTATACAATGTCTACCAATTGTTCTTTCTAAAAGAAGCAAACTGAGCTCTTTGTGAGATAATGTAGACTAACGCCTGAGCCCGTGTCAGTGTGTGTGAGATTTATGGTGGACAAAGCGATATTGCGAAAGGCGCTTTCCGAACACTTCATTTTTGCTGTCAATAAAACGCCACCAACGCTCCGTACTCATCTGGATCATACTACTAAATAGGACAAACGGGCGAAGGTTCGGAAAGCAGCGCTGTTTCGGATAACGAGAAGCACCGGACAGAAAGTTACTTCTGCTTTGTTCAGTCTTCAAATGGTAAGAAAATTATTAGGTTCTACAAGTGTAATACGTACACACAAGGTACCATTCCTAAGGAAATAGGGCAAAATGATATTTCAATTAATATTTTATTTAATTACTAGCACGAATATCTTCTTTGGTCCCGATAATAAAGTTCTTTAGGTCATGTTGCAGTCTGAAAAAAAGAACCAGACTCGAACGTCGTCTGCTTACTGCGGTAGCGGTACTGGTGACACTGCTATTCATCTTTCTTCTCTTGATCATCATTCTGGCCTGCAGAAGCAAGCCACTAGCAGGTGAGTCAAAGAGGAGAACCAGGTGTTTTATTTATGGCAGTAGTTACCTCGTACATACACACACACA
>Ga0123355_10019187_pt1 | contig 10880 bp, 12 predicted proteins | sample TergutEmb28metaG_3_FD_89872 | JGI IMG/M metagenome (GOLD analysis project Ga0123355, IMG submission 89872) | Embiratermes neotenicus P1 segment gut microbial communities from Petit-Saut dam, French Guiana - Emb289 P1 | ecosystem: Host-associated > Arthropoda: Insects > Digestive system > Gut ...
CTTTCAAATTTGTTTTGATATTAGTATGACGCAATATATTAAGAAAAGTTCCGTGAATATTGCAATAATATTTTTTATTTGTTTCAAATATGTTTCAAAATTATTAAACGACGAATCTTTTGTTACAGTTCCCGGAGTACTTGCCTGAGAGACGACCTCCGAAAACTGTGGCTACCTTTTTGCAGCTTATAATTTTTTTTGAAAAAAAGTTTGAAAAAAAGTATTGACTTTCATTTTGAGGCATGGTATATTCGTCACATAGTTAATCGCTATAGTAACTAACCATTCAATTAACATACAGAGGAGGCAGGCAAAAATGCAACCAATATTTGATCCTCAGAAACCGCTTTTTCAAAGTATAGCCGAATGGCTGAAAGATGCGATCTTAGCAGGTGTCTACAAAGAGGAACATCAAGTGCCGTCAATAACAGAAATTTCAGTACAATACAACATAAACCCTGCAACAGCCCTTAAGGGTGTCAACCAACTGGTAGACTCCGGGCTGATATATAAAAAACGCGGATTAGGGATGTTCGTCAGCACAGGAGCGAGAGACAAGCTGCTGAGTCAGAGGCAAGATAAGTTTTTCGGCGACTATGTAAAGCCCCTGGTGAGCGAAGCGAAGAATCTTCACATCGGCGCTGATAACCTAAAAGAAATGATAGAAAGAGGGTATGAATAATGACAATTAAAGTAAAGAACGTCAGCAAGCGTTTCGGCTCGACACAAGCACTCGACAATGTTAGCATCGAGTTTGGCGGAAACAAAATATATGGCTTGCTCGGTAATAACGGTGCAGGTAAGAGCACACTTCTCAATGTAATAACAAGCCGCATTTTTGCCGACAGCGGCGAGCTTAGTTTAGATGGTACTGATATGGTCGATAATGACATCGCACTCAACAAAATCTATATGCTCGGCGAAAAGAACTACTATCCGGAGTCAATGAAAGTAAAAGAATCATTTAAGTGGGCAAGCGCGTTTTATCCCCATTTCGACCAAAATCTGGCTATCGAGCTTGCAGGACGCTTTAATCTTCCGCTTAAAAAGAAAATCACCGCGCTGTCTACCGGGTATGCTACTATTTTCAAGATCGTCATGGCCCTTTCTTCAAACGCACCATTTCTTCTGCTCGATGAACCTGTGCTCGGACTCGACGCACAGCACAGAGATATTTTTTATAAGCTCCTGATCGAACGTTATTCAGAAAATCCTTGCACAATCGTGATTTCGACACATTTGATCGCTGAAGTTGCCGGGATAATCGAGCATTGCATGATAATAAAAGACGGCTGTGTCATAAAGGACGCGCCGTGTGAAGAGCTTCTGCATCATGGGTATACTGTGTCCGGGCCTGTTGCATTACTGGACGAATATTTGATCGGAAAAGAAGTTCTCTCCCGGAGCAGCTTGGGCGGACTAAAGACTGCCGCCATAAACGGCAATGTCCCGAAAGCAGACGAAGTACCGCCCGGACTTGAACTCGGCAAACTGAACTTACAAGAATATTTTATCCAATTGATGAATGATGAAAACAGCAGCGTTTCACGCTTTAAGGAGGACATCTAAATGAACACATTAAGAATAAAGCCCATAATGCGTTATCAGCTAAACTATATGTTTTGGGCATCTTTAATCGCTTTTGCAATAATGGCTGCGGTACTCATCGTTATTATAATATTTTCAACTACAGCTAATTTTGACGGAGCTCAGCAAATTATTATTGATGCCGGAATCGTTGACTTCAATTTTGATACAGAAATAATTACGACTTACAATATTGTCGGCTTCCTTGCACTAATGTTGTTTATCATAGGAATCAGCGGCACCCGCGAAGATCTGAGGTTCTCTCTTCAACATGGTATAGGACGTAAGAGCACCTATTTTGCTACACTTTTTACCAGCCTCATTATCGGTGCTGTGTATGCGCTCATCGGTGAACTTCTTAATTTGGCTTTTGTACAATGGGCCTCGTTTCCCATCTCCGGCACACATATCAACAACGCCGGATTTATAGGCGGATGGCTGCTGCAAACCTTGACTTTATTCCTGGCTTGGCAATTCGGCGCTCTCATCAGCCTTATCTACTACCGCTTAAATAAGACTGCGCAAATTGTCTTCTCCGTCGCCGTTATCGCTCTGCTTGTTTTCGGACTGCCACGCTTCGTAAGCAATTTCGTCGGCTTTGCGCTTACCGGTTACTACATGGTAAACTTCGTCACTGGATTTATCGAATTTTTTACAAATCCCCTTAACATCACTCTCATTACTCTTATAGCCGGTGCTCTTTGCGCCATCGGCAATTTCTTACTCATCCGCCGCGCTCCGATTAAAGAATAACCGCAAGGGCCAACCGTATGGGCGCCGCTTGCTGCGCCCATAAAAATGACCATTCCTTACGTGTCTCTTTAGGCACAAAATAACCATGAAAAAGGAATGGTCATTTCGTGCATCTCTCGCGGTTCCCGTAGGGGAGCGAGTGGCACATGCTCTTTGGTTTAGTTTGAATTCTTTCAAACTAATCCCACATAATGAAATAATCCAAATTCAAAAATCATTGACTTAAACTTCTCAAAATAATATACTCTTAGATACCTCTTAAACAACCGCTGATTAACTCAGCGGTTGACTATAATATAAACAATTTGGAGAACTACGCGATGAAAAAAGGCCCTGTCATAATTATCATGTTAATAGTGGTTATAGCCATCTCGGCAGGGGCTTTTCTTCTTTGGCGGTCGCACATCGGTCAGTTGCGCGATAATATGGAAACTCATATGTCCGCCTTTAGAGAGAGCTTCGAGCAATTTGAAATTGAACTTGCACTTACGGAATCTATGGAAGCCAAGCTGTTGGCTGAAAGACTCCGTGACGATGATGCTCTTAGCGAGATTGACATACAGATTCGTCTTGCTGAAGAAATAATCTTGGGCAACGCACTATATGATGAGGGCAGATATGAGGATGCAAGAAATGTCTATCTGCATTCCCTGGGCTATGCCTATAATTTGGATCTTGACTCCGGCTTCATTTTAGATTTAATCACAACAATGTTTAAATATATTTTTTTCTATGAACAAATTGAATATGCTGATAATCTGATAGCCGCCGAAGCTTTTGAAGCGGCAATAAACATTTATGAAGAGGCGCTCTTGGTCGCCGCTGCATTATCTTTCGAAGATGGTAAATCACGGGCAGCCGCAGGTATTGACCATGCCAACAATCTGATAATCGCTGCCAAACGCGCCCAAGCCGCAAATTACACAACTCAAGGCACTTTAAGTTTTCTTGATAGTAACTATACTGAATCAATAGAGTTCTTCCAAAGTGCGATAGAGATTTACCGTGAAATAGGCGATACAGGTCAAATTTCTTCACTTAATTTAAAAATCGACAGTGCGGAGCGGCAGATTGCAGAGCAACTCAGGCGTGAAGCCCGGGAAGAAGAGCAGCGCAGACGTGAGGCAGAGGAAGAGGATCAGCGCAGGCAAGAATTGCTAGATGCGCAAGAAGCCGATGCTGCTTTAGGCTACACTTATGATGAGCCGGAAGAAACTAACTTAAATTATATACACAACCGCAATATTTCTTTTGATTTGCATACCCTGATTGATAATCAAGGTCAGCCCCCGGCAAGTCAGGTCAGAATGGGCAACCGCCCCGGACTAAATGAGGGTTGGTATAATGGCTGCGGTTGGATCGCGGCGTATAATGCTTTGATTATTTTAGGTAATCCCATGCATCCTGCCGAAATCGTAAATCATATTGAAGCAGGGGGCGGAACAGTTTTAGACGGTATGTTCGGCACATTCCCCCATGCGATAGAAAGATTATTTGCCGAATTGGAGTATGAGGTTAATCACACTGTCTTTACCCAACGCCTAAATCTTGATGATGCAATCAGAGATTCGAGAGTCAGCATTCTTGCTTATACGCACACAAGGGCGGCACATTTTATTGCGATAGAGTACAGGCCCGAAGATGGCAGGTTCATAGTTTATAATGACAGCTTTGCCGGACGAAGAGCAGCAGACCTTGGCTTAACGAACGCCCCTTATCCCGGCGCAGTGATAGATTCTGTCAACAGTCTTATCCGTGAGACTTCGGACATTCTCTTTTCTTTTTCGCTGATTACGATTTCTTAAATTCCCCTTACGCGAGAGACTCCAACAAAAGAGATAGGTGGTAAAATAATGTTTAGGATTAGGTATGCAACTCAAGAGGATAAATCATTTTGGCTTAAACTTGACCGTCATATGAGCGCGGATATCTTTGATTTAAAAATTCGTGACAACCAGGGGTATATTATCAGCGATGATGATAAACCTATCGGGGTACTGCGGTATAGCTTGTTTTGGGATAACACTCCATTTGTTAACTTGATTGAACTACATGAATCCTATCATGGAAAAGGATTTGGAACTCAGGCCATGAAGCAATGGGAAAATGAAATGCGAAATTCAGGCTATAAATTGGTCATGACATCTACTCAATCTAATGAACAAGCACAGCATTTTTATCGGAAACTCGGCTATACAGACAGTGGGTGTCTTTTGCTATATAAATACCCGGCTGAGATATTCTTCGTTAAATATTTTAATGAATAGTATGAGTATTAGTCCGTGTATGCTATAGATAAACAGTTTATATTTTTGAGGATTCAATCGTGAGAGTAAACGCAAAATCCAAGAGCATGATTATGACATAGTAATAGGCCCAACGGCAAATGATAATACACGCGCCGCCATTCAAACTGTTGTACCGCTGACAAAGGGGCAAGTCCTGACAGATAGGGCGATTGATGCGTTGATAACACTTATCGAACCGGACAATTTGCCCGGACAATTTTTCTTTGGCACACAACGTGCCGCTGACCTGCTTCGCTTGACTAAAAGGAGGGCTATCCAATGAACGAAGTCAATGATAATGTTGTGGAAATCTGCATAGAATCAATCGCGGCACAAATCGCAGATTCCTATGCCGAACAGCAAAAAATATCCGTTACCGATGCAATGCGATTGCTCATGACAACCAAAACCTATGCACTGCTAACAAATCCGAAATCTTTTCTTTACCTTGAATCAGCTACCTATGTAGAGGATATGTTAAATGCAGAGTTGGCAGGTAACTGGGAAAGCTGGATGGAGGTGTAGCAAGTGGAGTTTAGAAAATTCAATGAAGTTGCATATTTTCAAGTTGGCATCGCACGTAAATATATGCGCCGCCACAACCTTACCCCATTGCAGTTTGTGGAGAGGGATAAACTGTATAATATCTTGCGTTTTATCGAAATCGGCTATGAGCCGTTTCACCTCACGGGCGACGAAGGTGTCCTCGATGAGCTCGATGAAATCGTCGCAGAGCAGCAAATCCGGCAAATTCGATATTGATAAATGCATCAATCTAGTGTAGAATGATTGTCGTCTGAAAAATGCGTAAAATGAGGTTAGTAACAGTGTTCGGTGTATCGTATAAAAAACATCACAGTGGGCAAAAAGCAAAGAAGTTCTTTGCTCTGTTTCTGTTGGTGTGTATTCTTACCGTTTCATTGTTTTCTGCACATTTTATTCTCGAAAACATAGTCCATGATTGTGTAGGAGTGGGCTGTTATATTTGCGTAAAGCTTCATAACGCACAGAACGTATTAAGAAAAATTGGAATGGCTATTGCACTTGCACTGTTCTTGTGTGCAGGGTTATTTGCCATATATATTGCCGCCGCGCACAAAAAAGTCGGAATTTGTTCAAGCACTCTTTTTGAATTAAAAGTTCGCTATAATATCTAAAGCATAACAAGGGATTACTGTGTCTTTTCATTGTAGAAGCGTACTTTCTACGGTGAGAGGGCTGTGGTATTTCCTTGTATTATTTTGCCCTAAAACACGCCACAAACGGCAAACGGGAATCATGTACGTTCTTATAACAAAAATGCAACCTTTTGAAGGGGAAATATTATGCAGAATTTTAAAGAAAAAAATACCGAAAAAGATTTTACCGAGATAAAACAAGAGGAACTTGACCTTAAAACTGTCAATAATGATGATCTTTCTATATGTGATGATGGACATTTTGTTTGCCCTAACTGCGGGCATATAGTTGACAATAAAACCACCAATAACGATATTCTTTCTATATACGATGATGAATCCTGTTTTATTTGCCCTAATTGCGGCCATATAGTTGACACTCATCTTGCTTTAAAAGGGTGCCCCCCACCGGAAAAAGGCAAGCCTTAAACGTTGAGCGAAAAGAGGATAGATTGAATGAAACAAAGCATACGTGTCAGAGATATAATTTCATATATGTTAGTCATTATCTTTGCTCTGCTTTTTTTATTTATCGGCAACCGCATAGCAAGTCAAAACATGATTGAATTCCAAAATGATGATTTTCTGAAAGCTAATGCAAGAATTTTAGAAATCGTGGATGTTACGGAGCACTACGATGAATGGATGCACGCCACAATTATCACTTTTGAAGCAAGAATTACAAGCGGAGAGCATCGAAACGAAATTGTGACAGCCACACAATCGCTCGGCGATGCTTGGGGCATCGAACCGGTGGAGATTTCTGTTGGAGATAATGTCCAATTGGCATTAGTTCATACTTTTTTTGACTCTCCCGAAGAATGGATTTACTTTGACCATGTGAGGATAAATCAAATAATCATTTTAGGTGCAGTATTTGTTTTGCTTCTGCTCTTGTTCGGTAAAGGAAAAGGATTTAACGCTATAATATCACTTGGCTTTACTTGCGCTGCTATTTTCACTGTGCTTATCCCGGCGATACTGTCGGGAAAAAACATATATATATCATCAATCATTGTCTGTGCATTTGCAGTTGTTATTACACTCTTTATTCTAAACGGTGTAAATAAGAAATCTCTGGCAGCTATCATAGGTTGCTTGGGCGGAGTTATTGCAGCAGGCATAATAACTCTTATAATGGATAGTACTTTACAACTTACAGGAATGATAGACAGCGATTCGAGATATCTGACATTTTTGCCTACAGAAAATCCGATTGATTTAAGAGCGTTGATTTTTGCAGGAATCATCATAGGGGCTGTCGGGGCAATAATGGACGTTGCTGTTTCAATTTCATCTGCGCTTTGGGAGCTGAAAACGCAAGCTCCGAAACTCACTTTCCGCAAACTTTACAGTTCCGGCATAAACATCGGTAAAGACATAATGGGTTCAATGACCAATACACTCGTGCTTGCCTACATAGGCAGTTCACTAACCGTAATTCTACTATTAGTGGTTTACTCCGGCTCTTTTAGCGAACTTTTTAACAGGGAAATGGTAATTGTCGAATTACTCCAAGCCCTAATAGGCAGTTTAGGCATTCTTTTGACTATGCCTTTGACAGCATTGGTTTGTGCCGGATTTTACTCTAAAAAACTTTGGACTAGTATAGCGATTCAGAAATAACTAGCATTTTCTCACACAGTCTTTTTCCGCCTAACTGCGTTGAAATTATTTGAAAGACCACTGGTATTCCTGCATAATTTCGCCTTGTCAGACGAAAAAATACTGCGCAATTAAATACCAGTTATTTCTGAATCGCTATACTAAAAAACGCTTTGCTGCTCTACGCAAATGGCGCATACGTTCCTCTCCCAAATTCACCAAACCTCTCCATTTTCCATTGATCAAAGGAGAGGTTTGGTGGTGTCACATAAAAAATGTTTTTTATCCGGGGCAATACATCGCAGACGGGCCATCAAGAACTTCCCAACCTGCTTCAAAGAAAACCTCACGTGTGGCATCTACACTCCATCCGCGCACTGTTTCCGCAGCGGTATCGCGCGGATTAGCTCCGCGCTCAGCCCAGAGCAGATTCGCGCCCGCCATTGCACCAACTCCATGCGGTTCATGTGTCGCGTTCCCGATTACTCCATATCCCATAGCTAATCGGACGATGGCAACAATCGGTGCCATTCTGGCGTAGCTCATTATGCCATGCGCTGCCATTGCTGTATTTGGTATAGGAATCCGGCGGCCTGTACCGCTGTAAACCGGCTTCATCCGGCGGATCAAAAGTGTTTTTTCCACCAGTTCATCAATGCTATGCTCCGGCCCTACAGGCTCAAGGCAAGTGCCGATTGCAAGCCCGACTTTTTGGGCAGCTTCTACAGTACGCCAACGCTCCTGCGGATCGAGCTGCGTGTGTACACCCTCTCCGAGACGGATTGCATGGTAAATACCATTAAAACCACAGTCCTTAAGTGCCTTTGCGCCCTCTTCATCAATGTCGCCGAAATTCGCGATCAATGGAGTCTCCGGCTTTAAAATCTTTCTGATTTCACTGCCCATCTTTAAATAATCGTCAAGCTTGTACATGGCGGTCGCCATCAAATATATTGCATTCGCGCCCGCACTTTCGAAATCCAGCGCACCCGCAGCAACCTCTTCAACAGACCGCTCTACGCTTTCATGGAAAATCCCATTTACTTCCGCAAATGAACAAAACTCACAATTCCGAGGGCAAATTCCCGAATTGATACCAACCTGCCCATGAATCTCGGCTTTGCCGTTAGATGCCTTTTCGCTCATCTGCCTACCTGCTTGTTGTATCAGATAGGACTCTGCCGATAGATGATGAACGGCAAAAAGCTCACGCAACTCACTTGCATCGAGCTCTCCCCCATCCAGTGCTTTTTGAATAATATCCGAAATAATTAAATTCAATTTTTCTCCTGCCTTTCTATAACCGTGGTTTCCTCGTATCAAGCCTAAGTATTTGCTTAATACAAGACTCTGCTCAATATTGCCCTCTTTTCTTGTAAGAGGCCAAAACTTAAATTGATTCTAACACAGATCATCATAAAAAATCAATTTTTACATAAAAAAATCTCCGCCGAAACGGAGATTTTTTATCGGATTCTTTTCTGATGTGGATATTACAAACCCACCTTGCTTACTACCGTGCTTATGCTTTTTTAGTTGCACAAATAAGTTTATGGACAACAACTGAAAGAACACCACCGACGAGCGGAGCTAATATGAATACCCAAAGCTCAGTGAGAGCCTGTCCGCCTGCGAAGATAGCAGGACCTATGCTGCGGGCAGGATTAACAGAAACGCCTGTAAGCGGAAGTCCTACAATGATTACAAAAACAAGTGTCAAACCGATAATCAGACCTGCAATATTGCCATTTGCAGGATCGGCAGTCACAGTGAGAATTACCAGAACAAATATAAATGTCAGAATCACTTCAACAAGGAAAGCACCGCCGATACCACCGGCATTGTAAACTCCATTTGCAGCGAATCCGCCCGTAAAGTCATACGCACCGGACATATTCACAACTGCAACGAGAAGTGCCGCGCCAACGATACCGCCGAGAACCTGAACAATCACATAACAAACAAAATCTTTTGCGCCGATACGCTTATCAAGAAGCGCCGCAAGGGAAACCGCGGGATTGAGATGACAACCTGAAACACCGCCAAAAGTATATGCCATCGCAACAACTGCCAGACCGAATCCAAGTGCAACTACCAGATGTTCGCTGCGCCCGCCGACGCCGAGAAATACTGCGGTAGCACAGCCCATGAATACCAAGACTATTGTGCCCAAAAACTCCGCAAAATACTTTTGAAAACTGCTTCTTTCCATAAATTAAATCTCCCTTTTTCAATTAGAATTATGTGTGTATTTGCCTGAGAATGAATATATCATTTGCCTCATAAAAAGGCAAGCAATTTTAGCAATATTTTTTCATAAATTTATTCTTAAATCTTGACCAAAAAGGTCGCATTTGCAAGCCTTGCGGTAGTTGTAGTAGCAGGTTTTCCGCCAAAAAACACGCAAAATCGAATGCGATTTTGCGCCTAAAAATAAAAATTGAGGATGCACTAAGCATCCCCAAATTTTGTCATCTGTTATTTGCAATATGTATAAGTCTTGTGCCTATTTAAGCAGTTGTCATCCGTTATTTACAAAACCAGCGTTTAATATAAGAAACCGACTACAGCCAATATCACCACGAAGAACGCACCGATTGAGAAACAAATTCCTCTAAAGTTTAGATCAATCGCCCGAATTCGCCTGAAGAACTTATCGCCCCTATCCCCTCTGAGCAAGTATCTGTACGCAAGCAGCCCGACTACCCAACTTGCAGCCAGAATAATCATCTTCTCTACAAAACCTGAAAACGACATTTCAAAATGCACATTGAATAAAAAGGCCATAATCTCTTCGCCGAAAATTCCCCCCACAAAACAGAGCAAGCAAAGAATGTAAATTGATATATCACTGGATTTTGCAGTTTTCTTGCCGACAAATGATTCGTTTGCGTTGCCGAACAGCATCACAGCAAATCTGATAGCAACAAGAATCGTACCGAGATTTATCAGAATCATCACAACATTGACAGCATAATCCGCACCGCTCATCAGAAAATACTTAGAAACATTTCCATTAAAGAGCGGAGCTCCCGTTACTCCCAATATCGCCAAAATAATCGCTATGCCGATATATTTGTCTTTCTTTAAAACTCCGCTTATCTTGCGCATATCACGCGTACCATACATATCTTCAAGCACACCTGCAATCAAGAACAGCGCTACTTTATAAAGAGCATGACTGACCATATGGTACAAGCTTCCGGCATATGAATAAGCATCATTGAGTGAAAGCCCTGCTATAATCAAGCCCACCTGCGCCGTCGAACTATATGCAAGCAGCAGCTTAATATCTGCCTGCGAAATTGCCATAACCACACCGACTACTGCCGTTATGAGGCCGATTATCAAGAAAAGTTCCGTAGAGGCCACAGGCTCGAACACATCCTGAAATCTGATAAACAGATATATCGCACTCTTTACATGAAGCCCTGAAAGCAGTGCCGCCACCGCCGAGGGCGCTCTGGGC
>Ga0123355_10019188_pt1 | contig 10879 bp, 8 predicted proteins | sample TergutEmb28metaG_3_FD_89872 | JGI IMG/M metagenome (GOLD analysis project Ga0123355, IMG submission 89872) | Embiratermes neotenicus P1 segment gut microbial communities from Petit-Saut dam, French Guiana - Emb289 P1 | ecosystem: Host-associated > Arthropoda: Insects > Digestive system > Gut ...
ACATATTCCTGCCAGTTTCAGTATGTATTTGGTAATCAGTAAGTGAGTAACAGCTGTCAAAGTTTCAAACTTCTCTGGCCATTATCTCCGTAACCGTTCAACTTTGGATATAGGTGTTTTGGGATATATCGGTATAGTTTAACATAAGGAACACTCTCCCAAAGTCTGGTACATTCCTCCTGGGACACCCTGTATATATATATATATATATATATATCCTCCCCTCCCCCTTGCTCTCCATCATTCAACATCTCTAGTGGGCCTGGGCGTCCTCATTGAGGTATCGGGATCACACTCAGGCAGACCACATTCGGTAGGACTCGGGACAAGTGATCAGCCCAACGCAGAGACCTTTATCAGACAACACACAACACTCACAAGAGAAAGACTTCCATGCCCTTGGCAGGATTTGAACCCACAGTCCCAGCAAGTGAGCAGTCTCAAACCCACACCTTAGACCGCACAGCCACTGGGATCGGCAACAAATTTTATTAGGCATTGTGTTTGTGAAAGTGACCCCTGATCATTGAATTTTTATCTTTTAAGACTAAGTGATTGATAAAACATGGTCATATGTGCTAACTCTGTTTCCCTGCTCTTTATTCAGTTTGACTTTGTTACAAGAATTGTGTATACAGGTTTATCCTGTATCCTAGCAAAGGTGCTTGTTTGGGTTTTCCCTAAATGAAGGGCATTTCTTGACTGGAACTCACAAATGTTACTTCCCACCTAATATTTTGTTTGTCTTCAGTGTTGTTATTAGTGATTGTAGCGTAATAAGTGTTGGGGGGAATTCCAGTGACATAATGTTTATAGTGTTATATGAAAACTGGTCATCCACACACACACACACAGGATGGTGATTTTAGAAGTATATTCCACCCCCTGCAATGGAAGGCAAGTATTCTGGAAATCTAATGCTTTGCTAACTGGAGTGTGCATCTGAGCAGATATAATAATGCAGTATGTGGCCACTGAAGGTTAATATTGTGTGAAGTGAGACGGTAGCTTTATTGTGCACTCCACATCATCTCAGTGGTGTCTGAATGCACAGTACTGGTGCTGTGTATAGTATGAAAATGACTTCTTGAGTGTAGAGAATTAAATGTAGACATTTCAGGAGTGGCTGCACTGAGATCCTCTGCATCCTGATATAAATTCTAGGCTATAGAAACTGTCAGATATGCTTGTTATTTATTGCTTGTCTAACCTTTCTTGCTACAGACATTTCGATTGGAACTGCAGTATGCTGCCATGAAGTGGCAGGAGCGCCATGAAAAGGAGACAAAAGATAAGAATGCAGTAGGTGAGGATAGTTGTGCCACTGCCCTGTCAGATAAAGAAGCCCACCATCTACCAGGACAGGCGGATGGTCAGCACCAAGAAACAGGAGAGGTTTCAGACCAGGTACATAACAGGGTGGATAGGGCAGTGTCTGGACATAAGGCTATAATGCAGTGTGTCTAAAAAAACAATGGTATTTGTACTGTCAGAGTGTGCTGGAGCAAGAGTAACAGTTGCCTTGCCTTTAAAATGTGGAAAAGACAGCAGTTCACCTTCTGCCAACCTGCGTTGTGGCACATCCTAGAACAGTGTTTCTCAACCTTTGTGAGACCGCGGCCCGGTAAATTCTTTTTTCATAAGACGAGGGCCCGGTCCCAACAGATTTACTCATCAGTACCTTTCCAATCTTTTGAAGTTCGTACATTAAACTAACATAAGTATTAATAATTAATTATGGCATAGTCATAAGGAGTATTAGTACACTTATGTGTACGGTGTGGCATGTTGACAAATATAAAAGTATGTTTAAATTAGTTATCAATTCCAGGAGAATCTCTTGCAGCCCGGTATAATTGATGCCAGGGCCTGGTACTGGGCCACGGCCCGGCGGTTGAGAAACACTGTCCTAGAAGACCACAGTAAAATGTCCTAAAGTAATTGTAAATGTAGTTGTCTCAGTTTATCATACATTTACCACTACTGCTGTCACATGTTTGCATTTCGGACAAATTATTTTCAACTCAATCTGTGAATTGTTTGGCTGTATGGAATGGCTGTTGACAAATGATATTTGCTTAATTGTTTTTATTAACTTTTGGTTAGGTGCTGGAGGGCCGCTTGGCTGAGGTGATTTATGAATCGGCCATCAAGAAAATACATGATGTTCGTTTCCTGATTGAATTAATCACTATTGCTCAGGAATACAAGTTCGCAAAGAAACTCCAGTTAAAGATGGTGAAGTATGTGTCTCCTGCTATTCGTCTGAACTTAGAATATGACTTGTTCCTACATATCACACTGGATCCATATAAACCTATGTCACTGGGGTCATGAAGCAGTGTTGTGTTCTATTCCTGAACCCATAAGACTGGAATATGTTGCATGTATATGTATGCATACACTTATGCATACGCCAAAGGCATTGTTTTGGGTTGAATATTAATTCATTAGTATTCAGCCTTGAAGGCCGGGCTTGGCAGGAACCAGAGCTCAGTCATGTGACTGGTATGGCTCTGGCACACTGCATCCTGGGCAAGTTCTTGGGGGTATTTTGCCATTGCTTTCCCCCGCCTTTAGACGTTCCCACTTTGGCCGCCAGGTACCTCCGTCTGAAACGACGCGAGAGATCCTAACAGCGAAAGGTGGAACTGTGGGCGAGAAAGATTTCCGGTAGTAATTTTGCCTAAATTCTGACTTCCATGTAAATTTAGGGATCTTTTACATGCCACAAATCTACGATATGGGACCGACAGCTTTACTTCCCATCCGAAGGAAGGCGTGCTGAGGATTTTTTAGCCCTAAAAATCCGATGGCTTCGGCCGGGTTTGAACCCGCAAACTTGGGTACTAAAGGCCAGCACGCTACCCCTAGACCACCAAAGAATATGCATTGTAATATCGAAGTTAGCATGATGATAGCTTTGCAGTAAGCCAGGCCACATAGTCACTGCATTATGTATTAAATAAGTTGTATTGCCTCTGTTTTAATCAGAAATCGTTGTCAGTGTGATCATTAACTAGTTCAAAATGGATAACGGTTTTCTGTATGTCACCATCTGTGTCACTCTTGTGTAAGCTGAAAACAAATTTATAACTTTTGTGGGAAACTAATGGTTGTATGTTGTACTGATTGTGTTCCAGATACCTTACAGACACTTTTTCAGATGATGAGTTGACATGGGACACCATGGCTCGCCGTGAACTTCAAGGAGTGACCTACCTAGACAATCCATTCCAGGAAGAGAGTAGCCCTAACACTGCCCCACAAGGCACTGTTGAATCAGGTGAAGACAGGGAGAACAGTAAGAGCTGCATGAAGCAGAGAATCAAGTAAGGAGCCTGTACAAACTAATAGTTCTGCACCAAGATTATCCCTTCTCCGTTTTCTGTCGTCCTGATCAGCCATCTTTTTCACAACTGACCCACTTCCACTAATCACTTCCTCATCAGCCTCAGTGTAATTTAGTCAACCGTGAATATGGAGGGAGCTTGTTCCTCTGAAACATTTCTATCACGCTGCAAGCCTGCGTAACAGACCCCTGTCTTTATATTACAGACAGTGTTGTGGCGTATATGTGGCTGTGTTAAAGCAGTTACCTACAGAGAGAATGTGGTCTTTATATCTGGAGATGTTGTTAGAGCTGAATCAGGACCTAACTGACCTCCACAAATTTAAGAAGAGTCTTCTGAGAGATGCATTTAAGAGTGCCCGCGATGCTGGCTGTATGCAAGAGAAGTACTATCTCCTCTGGGTAAGTGTGTGTTATTTTCATGAACTAAGCAACACTTAAGTGGTATTTGATGTTCAGATGACCGTGCATCATGATAAATTCTTATAATAGAACCTACTAGATGCACTAATTTCTCAAATTTATTTTTGGAATAAAACTCTATATGTTTCGGACGGTTCCTCTGTCCATCATCAGGAGTTTTTCACTGTACACTCAGCAGTGGTATATGTCATACATGTTTGCTGACAGCTTGCTTTAAAGCTGTCAGCAAACTCCTGATGATGGGCAGAGGAACTGTTCAAAACATGTAGAGTTTTATTCCAAAAATAAATTTGAGAAATTTGTTCACATAGTTGGCTTTATTATAAGAACTTAAGTGGTAGTTAAAGCATTGACTCAAAAGATGTACGAACATCTGAGTCTAATAATTAGCACAATTGCTGGTTTTATAAAAATATTTAGAATGTTTATGGATATGTCTTAGTACATTGTTTAACATGTACAGTGGAAAGTTGTAAAAATCTCCTTCCTTGGACATGTACACTTTATACAGATCATGTAGCAGCCCTGTCTGTTGAGCACTGCTCCTCAGTTTCTTTTAGTTTCCTGCACTCACCGTTCCTAACTTACTGTTATCATCTGAATCAGTTTACCTGTTCACATATGCCATTAAGTTTCATGTTCAGATCCTGCTTGGGGATTGTCCTAATTCTTAAAACAAGTTGTGTCATCTTATTCTGTTGGTTGTTAATTTAGCTTTAAAATTGTTTATTTCTAAACTGTGCCTATGGAATCTGCTTTGAAGGAAAACTAAAAATATGCCACATACAACAAGTTATTTTTTGTGATATTTTGTAAGCCATTTTTCCGTAACCATTCACAAAATTTTGCGTTGTGTAAGTAAACAAGTGATGTTCTAGGTGGATATGTTGAAATCACAAGGAAAGTTCAAGAAGTTGGAGGGTGTGCTTAAAATGGCCACTGAAAGTATACCGTCCAGTGCTGAATTGTGGCAGCAGCGCCTCTATCATCATCTGTCAAATGACAGTGAGAGTGTTGGTGTGGCAGTGTTTCGGGACGCTACAGCACAATTGGGAAGCGGCAGTGAGGCTGCTCTTCACCTTTGGAAGACAATGCTACGTTACTATCAGGCGAATGACATGCATAAAGCTGAACAAATGTTCCAGGATGGTGTTGTGCAAGGACCTGCTATATCAGTGCCTCTCAAACCTTTGTACATAGAATGGCTGGTTTCAACTAAAGGTGGGTTAACCATAGGGTTAAAATGTCAAACTAGGGATAGAAAAGGTTGGACATCACAACTGGATGGGTAATGGCACTGCTTTTGTTGGTTTGGTGCTGGTTTTGAGTCTCAGGCCAAAGATTGACTACCTGACTGAAGTCCTTCATGTTTTCCCTCAGTACTATTAGATTAGATATCAAGTTAGGCCATAGCTACTCCTGCGACCCCTTTCCAACTCATTGTGCGCTACAGTGGCTAGGGTGATAAAACTAACCATTTACATCCACTAGTGCTGAAGGCTCAGAAAGAATTAAGCTGTACCTTCACCTCTATACATTTTCATGTTATGGTGCTTGATTCCTTAACCCTTTGACACCTAACGACCGCTAACCTCTAAACATTGTATTTTATATATTTATTCAACAAATACAGGTACTGAGTATTTTAAACATGGTATATACTCTCCGTTTCTTTCTCTTCAAAATGCAGTTTGTTTCATAATTCTAACATGTTTGGCTCCTGTTTTATTCACATTTTATATACAGGTGTGCTAAAATTAAAAAAATAATTCAGGCGCCAAAAGGTTAATCACAAGTGCCACTTTAGCATTCAAAGGACATACATTTTTAAAAACCTTGAATTGTAAATACAGATGTGTGAACAATTTGTATTTTAAACTTTGAACACTTGTAAGTTTGGCATAATCAGTGGTTTGTTTATGGTTGGAAGAATGATGCCTGCTGTCAGTATACACAGAAGAGTGGCATTGAGTCTGACATACAGTGATACCTCGGCTAACGAGTGACCCTGCTAACGAATTTTTCGGCTAATGAAGATTTTTTCGCTGCTTTTTGGACTTTGCTAACAAATATGGATGTGGCTAACGAGTGTTTTAGTGGATGCGTGCGCTAACATAAGCAGCAAACATGAACGGTCGGGCCATTCCAGGAGCTTAAGAGAAGTTCAACTTTGGGCAGATTTTTTACTTCTCCTTTAGCAAAGAGACAGGGGCCAGCTACTGAAGAAGAGGAGACTTACCTTGAATAAACTTTGAAAATTTGGAAGAAGAATAGTAAATACATTGTGTACATATTTTCAGTTTAATAGTATAAAGTGTACTGTATAATATATTTTCAGTATGATAGTGTAAAGATCGTCAGTTTTTCATTCTACTTTCCATTCCACTTCATCCAATTGGGTAGCTGTTCATCTCAGCCTTTGGTGAGTTTTTGCCCTTTTATAGTGTGCTTTTTACTGTTTTAGAAAACTTATCTTTAAATAGTGGGCAGCATCCAGAACGAATTAAACCATTTTCTATAGAAACCTACGGGAAATCACATTTCGGCTAACGAATGTGATTCTGGAACGAATTATCTTCGTTAGCCAAGGTATCACTGTATTTGCATAGAGCCCTTAACTACAGTTTGATGAGATTAAGGCTTGTCCATACCAGATACTTCAGATGAGAGCTTGTTTGAAACTCCTTGTATGAACTGAAAAGAACTTAATTAACTGTATGGTATGTTAATTAATGTTGATGAAATTTACAAGTGGGGCTGTTAATGATGTAAGATTAAAGACTGAACTTGCAACTTGTGTGCATTAGCTTGGACAGTCATTTACATCCATCCATTCATGTATGGTGCTACAAACCCTTCTGGGCCCTGGCCTGATCTTTTGCATAGTACAGCAAATTTTGATTCAAGGGATTTGAATGTTTTAAATTTATATACTTTGGTACAATTTAAAATGCAAGCATCATAAATAGCATCCAGCAGGATGTGATTGGATAGTTAGAACTGGCTGTTTGAAGTTTGGTGTAAATTTTGTATTGTCTATTTCTCTCGCTCTCTGTCCCCCCCCCCCTTTTAAGTAACTGCTTAAGTAAATGCATAATATGTACCTGTGTAGAGTATTTATACAGGTACCATTGATGTGTGTTATTGTGTTGTTCATTGTCTCCACTTCTGTGGTTTGATTTGGATTGGTTGTATGGGTGTGTTCTATTTTAATGTCTGTTCCCATCATATTGTACTGGATTCATGTCCTCTGTTTTTTACTATGTGTGTGTTTTTATTTGGGATAGGTATTGTAGAAGCAAGAAAAATGTATGAATTGTTGAGTTTGCGTCCTCCCCTGTGCCTGGAATTGCATACCAAGATGGCTGCTTTGGAAAGTATTCAACCTGATACAAGTCTGAAACGTGTCCGCAGATGTTACGAAATGGCTTGTGATCAGTTTGGCAGTAGTAATACTGGTAAGATGTAGGTTTAAGAATATTTTTTATTCATTTGTTTTGGTCACATAGGATACAAGATGTGGTCCAAATCTTATATAGTACAGTGCTCATCACCTGCCGATATTGCCACCATGCTTGATCACCTTAATCATGGTATCTGCTGGACTTGACGTTCTAATCAGCTGTGACTGATACATTTGTTTATCCAGTTTAATTCTAATGTGATAAGGTTTGAAGCAAAATATGGACAAATTTACAGGGGCATTCCATTTGGCATCAGGTGTGTGCAGTAATATAATTTTTATTACTTCATAGTCAATACAGAACTTTTGTTAATATTGTTATAAATTAAAATGTTGTAGTGATTGTAAAATAGGGATTTGTACTAAACAATATAGAAACTTCCTTAATTATACATCGAAATTGGGTGGAATGGACTTCCTTGTTACCGAGGCCTGATGACAGACTTGAGTGGAGTGTTAGTGGAATAATAATTGGCTGGGGAAAAATGAAGTGCTTTGTCAAAACCTGCCCCATTGCCACTTAGTCCTCTACAGATCCCTTGTGGACCACCTAGCAGTTCATCCCAGGTCTCTGCAGTTAGTATGGTGGACATGTGGACAATGGTAAAATCTTGTTTCGTTCTGATGCTGAGTCTAGATACTCACCATAGGTGAGCCAAACTGGGAACTGAGATTGTGAAAATATGTTGACTGGTTATGTTGGTTGATCCTTGGCATCTGTTGTTTTTTCTTATTTTCTAGTAATTTGGAAATTCAGAATGCTCTGTTGACACAAATATGTATATTGCCATTGTTGGGTGGAGTTAAGCTACAGAAATCATTTTGTATGTGTAACCTTTAGTTATGTGAACCAGATACATTTTTACAGAGATAAAACACAGATATTAGACAATTCAGAGGTCATGTAATTTGAATGCATTGACACTTAATGATTCAGTTGCATGCCTTATAAGTACAGTCGTGTAGTGCATAAGATCTTAAAACTGCCGGATTAAAAAAATTGCTGTCTTATAGACATTAAACAGTAAACAGAAATATGTGGTAGTACAAGAAAGAAGAATTTAATCAACATTTTCATCCCAGGAACTTGTCCTTATCACGCAGTAACCAGTTGAGCTGGAGTTGACATCCCATTTAATTGTGACATATTGTTATTGTGACGCTAGGTTATGAAACCACGTAGTGAAGTAGGTGGATACCAACATTTTGGAGTAATGTACTGTCTTCATCAATGTAGAGGAGTATTATCTCTGACATTCAAGACACCAGCAACATGAAAGGAGATCTACAGAATCTGCCATCTGTTGCACATTCTTATGCAGAATTGTGGTTGCCATTCAGCACCATACATTCCTGATGTCCTGAGTACTAAATGCAGTACTAGAAGTGAATCAGAAATTCACACCCATTTAAGCAGAAGGATGTAATTTTTAGTTCTGTCTGTTCCAGGTTGGTGGGGTACAGATTCTGTACCAAGAATAATGTATGAAACGACTGATTTTGTAATGTGATGGTTATTTCTTGCAGATGTGTGGATGGAATATATCAAGTTTGAGCAAAAGGGAGGAGATGCAAGGAGAGTGAGTGACATTTATATGCGAGCAGTGAGGAACTTAGACCCTGCGTATACTGACAGTTTTGTGAGTGAATTCAGTTTGTTGAAGACTGGAATGGCAGTGCCATCAGAATCCATGCCGTGAATTCATGATGGATGAAACAAGAAAATTTTTTACACGAAGTTTTAAGACCAGAATTACCGTAGTGTCCAGTTGGCATTTTTGCAGACAACTTTTGCTGAGGTGTATGGTAAGAATGATCTTAACTTACCTCAAGGCAGATCTGTAGGATCTCAGTCAGAAGGGCTAGGTAGCATATTTAATTAAAATGTCTTGTTCTGTTTGTGTGTACCTTGATCTCACACATTTCAGGTTGATGAGGTATGGTAAAACTTGCCTGGGAAGTTGTCAGTCGATAGTTTATCTTACCTCACGTCTGGGTTGCATTTCCATATCCTTCCTTGTTGCAGAGTTTTTATTTCAGTTGTTACCAGTTGATTCTTTAGGGAAGGAAGATCTGTTTTTGGCATCCAGTTATGCATAAAGGCTGTACAACAGGTTGTGGTTCCATTTATGGCAGGGGCAAGAGAATTTTCTTCCCCCTGCAAAGCTTCCAGACCTGCTCTCGGGCCCAGCCACCCTCATTGAGTCAGCACCAGTGACCCTTTTCCCCAGGGGGTAAAGTAGCTGGAGCATGCAGCTAACCATTCATCTCCATCTATTGCTGATATTAAGAATATATTAAGAATGGGTGGAGCTATAACATTTTTGAAAGGAAAGTGTCTAGAAGAATTTTAGGCCCAGTATATGACAATTAAAAGGAAAATTGGAGGCTATTAACCAATAAAGAAATTTATGCAAGTGTTAAAACCTACTGTAATAGAGACAATAAGGTTAAATAGATTATGTTGGTTTAGGCATGTACAAAGAGTGGAAGAAAATATAATTCCCAAAAGGGTATTATATATGAATTTGGGAAAGACAAGATTGAGAGGGAGACCAAGAAATAGATGGCAAGATGAGGTGAGAGAGGATGGAAGAATAGTTGGTGGAGAAGGTTGGCAGGAAAATTACATAACAGAGAGGAATTGAAGAAGCTCCTGAGAATGGCAAGGAATCGTCGCATTCTGCACAAACCAATGGAATGAATGAATGGCACTATACCTCTATTCCCTTATATCCCTTTATGGCATGCACAGGGATATGTGTACTTCACTTTACGTTGTTATGGCTGAACTTGGTTTGGGAGACTTCTTTGTAAGAAATCTATCTGTGTAAAACATACTTGTATATGCCTAGAATTTTTACATAATTTCTTGCAGATTGTATTCAAACTCAGTGCCTCACTCACGACATTGCTTACCTTCGTCCTTGAGAGGCATTTCAGGTGACACAACCTTTTTTGGCTTCACTACTAAACTTGTTGATTCCTGGTAATTCATTTACTGCCTTTACCGTTTAAATCAGAATTTTAACTAGAAAGTGCCTCTTCAGTCAAAGTTTGTGGACTGGAACAAAAGAGGTTTTATGATGGGACAGTGTATTGGGTATGTTTATGAGAGTTTTTCAGAAGGAGTACCACAGTGTATGAAACAGCTACATTTGCAAAACACTTCTAAAAATTGTAGATGGTTGTACTGGGAAATAAATTGAATATTCTAATAATTAGGAAGTGCAAATGGTCCGCTGCCTACAGCAAGTAGTCATTTACAGTAAGCAGTCACCATTTGAAAGTAGAAAGAAGAATGACATCATACATTTTACTTCCCCTCCAGCCTTCTATCCAGAATACAGATGTGACTGCTTTTCTCAACTGAAATACAGATATCAAAAATACATGAGGGTGTGCCTTCATGCCCCAGTACATCATCACCACCATCTTGTATGTCCTTCCTACATAGGTCTGAAATCCTGAAAATTTGTATGTCATTTACTTACTTACTTACACCACGGTGCAGAGTCCTTGAGAAGCTAACTGGTTTGCAGCTAGTCAAGAAATTCCCCGCATTTCACGTAACCCGAAGGTTCATTACCGCACTCACAAGCGTCCGCCACCTGTCTCTATCCTGGGCCAGCCCAATCCAG
>Ga0123355_10019189_pt1 | contig 10879 bp, 13 predicted proteins | sample TergutEmb28metaG_3_FD_89872 | JGI IMG/M metagenome (GOLD analysis project Ga0123355, IMG submission 89872) | Embiratermes neotenicus P1 segment gut microbial communities from Petit-Saut dam, French Guiana - Emb289 P1 | ecosystem: Host-associated > Arthropoda: Insects > Digestive system > Gut ...
AAAGCATCTAAGCGGGAAGCCAATCCAAAGATGAGTTTTCTCACTGGGTTAACCAGGTAAGACCCCTTCTAGACTAGGAGGTTGATAGGCTGCAGGTGTAAGCGTGGCGACACGTACAGCCAAGCAGTACTAATTGGTCGAGGTCTTACTTTCATTATGTGATTTTGATTAACGCTATTCAGCATCCAGGGTGACCTGTGCAGCACGACGCGCAAACGGAGTGCGTCCAAGCACGGTACACTTTGACAAATGCATATTCAACCTACAAAAGAGTCTTTTGTAGTGTTGGTGTCTATGGCGAGGAGGGTACACCCGATCCCATTCCGAACTCGGAAGTTAAGCTCCTCAGCGCTGAAGGTACTACACCGTAGTGGTGTGGGAGAATAAGACGATGCCAACACCACAGAAGACTTTTTCGTGTTTATGCACACGATAAAAGCAGCAATGTGTGATACTCACGTGCATTTGCACGCTTCGCATCCCGCCTCACCACTTTCTCATGCGCCTAAAAACGCTAAAATAGGTTTTGATTATTGACCCAGCCTAGTGCTGGGTTTTTCAATTTGCAACTCTTATTCTGCTAGACTTATAAACGCTTAATACTAGATGGAATCCATCTGACTGAAAACAAAATAATGCAATTAATTGCAGTTGCTACCCGCAACAGTGACGAGGCATCTACCTCTTTTATCTGTTGTGGGTACAGTCATTGTTCTGCATCTGGTATTAAGCAAAGAGGGGTAGATGCCTTTTTGCCACGCTGACCCCCTTCGAGCAAATTGCTGGATCAAGGAAGTGGGGTAGTGTAGATGAAAATTGCAGCTATCAGAGGTAGCAATAAGGTTGTAAATTTTTCCGAGGGCACATTTACCATTGATGACGAGGTTGTCGCTAAAAAGCAAATTCAAGATTACGATAACTTGGGTGTGCTTGAGTGGGTAGATGGAGAAATTCGCAACTGGATATTAGCGCTACCTGTATCAGCAGAAGTCACTTCTTGTAGTAGCCTTCAGTCACCCATGACAACTAAGGCGAGCTGGAAAGCGTTTTGTAAGAGGCGCAAGGGCTTAATTGTTGCTGTAGGCATAGCCATCATAGGAACAGCTTCGACAATTGGAGTATTTGCACTTATCAATGCTGTTAGTCAGCCTGAATATGTTAGGCAGGTTGGTGAAATGCCACAATTGCCCATGTTGCTAGGCTTGTCCATTTCAGAGCTTGAGGTTTCTATAGGTGGTGGCGAAGTGGAAAGAAGCACATCCTCTGTTGGGTGGGGAAGAGAGCCGCATAGCTACAAAATTTCAATTGGCACTCCTGGCAGAGAAGGATTAGAACAAGGAGATTTTCCATCTTTAAACGGATATGCTATTGCAGAAAATAGTGTAGATTTAATCATGTTCAATTTGACCAGCTTAGACTTACTTTCCGAGGTGGAAACCCCTTATCAGGGATTATTAGAGGATGCTGCTCCAGGATGGATAGTCAGTGGGCAGGAGCTGAGGGATTTTTTGAGGCGGTTCGACATTGTGGCAATTGAGCATGAGGATACATTTGCAAATCGTGTATTGTCACATACAGGTCAGCACGAAGTGCAAACTTTTTTTGGAGAAGACGGTGACGGAAACCTACTAAAAGTCACCCAATTTAGAGACCTAATTGATCCCGCCATGACCTTTAGTCAACTTAATTATGGCTTCGATAGTGATGACAATCGAAACATTATGTTTGATCGTGCAGATTATTTTCATTCAGCATTTGAATAGTTAGGAGCTCACATGAAACAAGTAGCTAAGTTTAAAGGTAGCAGTTTTGCCAGTGTGGATGAAGGGCTTTGGCGAGATGAGCAAGGGCGATACTTTGTTGGTGGCGAGATGCCTTTGCCAGCGGAGCGTGTTCAAGAAATGGAGTCTTCGGATGAGCTTGAATGGCTACCTGGTGAGGAATTGGTATCTGCTGCGGCGGAGGAAATTGCAGAAAAAACGACAAGTAAGCCTGCAAAATCAGCATGCGATGAGATAGATAGTGGGCAAGCTCCGCCAAAAGAGTCATTAGATGCTGTCATAGACAAGAAGTCTCCACTACCCTGGATTGCAGTCATAGTTGCCATTGTGGTTATTGGGATAGCTGCAGTGGCGTTCATTTTGAATCAGTCAGATCCAGAGGTTCAAGTTGTCGAAGTCCCGCAAGCAGAGCAATCCATCGAGCCAACACCTGAGCCAGAACCAATCCAAGAATCCGAACCGGGCAATGATGTTGAGGAGAGCGAGATTGGTTCGAGTTTAGCTCTGTCAAGAGATTTCGCATTCACAGATTTTACTCAGCACAGTGATTGGGATTGGGGTGCAAGAATAGATTTGACAATGTGGGGAGATTACGACGATGTTTCACTAATTGCAGAGATAAGATTTTATTCACCTAACGAATTTAATATCTATTGGGGAGAATTCACGGATGACTTTTTAGAGCCAGGTGGTGGAGAAATGATTGGTCAAGGATTTGCTGAAGGAAATGATGATGTAATCGTTTTCAATTACTCTCTCATAGAATTGCAAGATGGAATTGCTGAAGCAATAGAGAGTCAAATTGCTAGTGGAGTTATATACGAATATCAAGTAGATTTCGCCATGGGCACATGGGGAACGCTCGAATTGTCTCGAAGCGGAGAAATTAAGGAATTTGGTTTCCAGCGCAGCAATTAATGTGGCAATGATGCTTGTGTCATGGGGATATGTAACCTAACTCTTGATGGCAGGGTGAGCTTGACAGGGTAGTCTGTCCATCGCTGGGCACACTCTGCCACTTTGCCGAAATCTTCGATAGTGCGCAGGTGCATAGCACAGCTTTGGCAGACAGCACTATTTTCTGCTATCCCCAGCAATTCGTCGATGGATACATTGAACGTGCTTGACATAAGCTTGAGAGTATCAATGCTGGGTGTAGTTTCTCCCGTCTTCCAATGAGAAACCGCTTGCCGGGTTACGAACAGTTTTTCTGCTAGCTCATCTTGATTCAATTCAAGATTTTTACGATCTTTGCATTTCATCTGATGGGTGGCTGGGGAAAGAGTTGTCCAAAGCTTATGTAGTGTCGCAGAAAGATTAAAAGTACTATAAGAATAACGATCCCAGCAAAAATTTGGCAACTAATACGAATGGGTCTCGATGAGTCTTTATAGCGCAGATATATCCAGCCGACTAGCGTGTTCTGAAGCGCGGCGGCAACTGCGAAAATGATGGTAGAAGCGACAATTCCTTCAGTTCTTAGAAACAAATCACTCACAAGTGACAGAAGCCAAGGAACAAACCAGATTACGTAACCTCTGGCAAAAATGGCGTACACTTTAATAAATCCCATGATGGGCAATGACAGTAAAAATACAGCTGCTAAGATAACATAGCTAATCTGCGTTAGTTTCGCACCCTTTTTTAACAGCTGGTTAGTCTCTGACCTTCTTTTCATTGCACCTATCCCCTTTAAATAAGTACTCCATGCTTAATAGCTTAGCAGTCCCAACTCCTAGAGCTCAACCCCGCCTTGTGCGAAACTCCTCAATTCGCGGTGTGCTAAACTCAGGCACAGTCTAGTCAAAATCATCTCGAAGAGTAGAAATGAAAAGAGGACTGAGCCTTTCTGCGATCAGACGCGGAGGGTGATGAGCTCTTTGAGGTCATCCAGGATTGCCGCATCGGTGACTTCAAGGGCTAGTGATTTCCCCATGTGGTGGCTGGGTGTGTTCTGGTAGATATCCTTTGTGTAATCGCTGAAGGCTTTAGTGAGCAGGTCAGCCTCTGCCAGGTTTTTATTGCTCACAGGAATGAGCACCATGAGGTAGCCTTGTTTCGGATAGACAGTGCAGAGGATTTTGCCAGACTTCTTGAATTTGATGTTCCAGCCCATCCAGTTACCGCTGTCCATCGCACATTTGCTGTAGCTGAGGATTTGCTTTGCCTTGTAGGTCTCTTGCAGGCAGGTGGTGAGGTCAACCCAGAGAGGGCTGTCGATGAAGTCGGTAACTTGGTCTAGAGTTGGCTGGTGATCTTGGTCGAACTGTTCGTTCCAGTGCACGATGATATTCTTACTGTCGTCCCTTAGTGCCACATTAGCACAAGATTGTGCGTATGATTATTGTAACAGTGGGAGAAAGTCATGCTATTTTAGCCACTGACTGCTGTCTGATGGTATGATTGAAATGTGTTGAACTCAATAGTACACATGAAAAGGCTGCGAAATATAGCAGCCGTTTTGATTTTCGTCATTTTGCTCTTAGTGCTTGCGTCACTACAGGTGCAGATTGCTCGTGCTGTTCCACTGCAGGAGTTGCAGCAGCAAGCTCGTGCAGCCTCCTCACTTGTTGCAGAATCAGAAGAGTCCCTTGCTGTAGCACAGGATGCTCTTGAGCGTGCGTCAGAAGCGTTGCAAGAAACTGAGGCAGAGATTGAGGGAGCAGAATCCAGAATTGCGGAAATCGAAGAACACATTTCTCACAATAGGGAAAACTTGGCACGTCAGGCCGACTTTATGTACCGGTCAAACAATCTGGGCTACGTAAAGATACTTTTTTCTGCCAATGATTTATCAGAGTTTGTCAACACCTTTCGATTTGTGAATATGCTAGCAGGTATTGACGCTCAGACTTTAGATGACCTGCACAATCAAAATATTCAACTAGAAGAAACTTTTAGCGAGCTGTACGAACTGCGCGGTCAGCAAGAGGCCGCTGAGGCTGCGCGCAAGGCTGATGTGGATTCTGTTCAGCGCCTGCTTGACGAGCATCGTGCTGCTGAAGCGGCTGCTGAAGCAACAGCTGCAGCTGCGATTGCAGCAGAAAATCAGGAATCTGTCCCTATAGCGCAACAAGCAGCTGAAGGGTCGTCACCACAAGTATCGGACAGCAAGCATCAGCAAATGATTGAAATGGACGCTCGCTTTCCAACTCTGAGCCGACATGAACGGGCATATTTCATCAGATATTGGCTTGCCTACTATCAGGGAAGGATGGGGGCGTCGCTTCCTTCAGGCGACAAAGCGGTGGCGATATCTCTCTTTGAAACAGGACTTGGCGAAGCAGGGGTCGGACGTCCACATATGAAAAACCTGTTTGGGAGCAAGATAGACCATAATGGCAGATTCCATCCAAATTTTCCTGCTTTCAGCAACTACAGAACATCAGTAAAAGCAATCGTAGTTTATTACCAGATGCATCCACAAGGGTTCAGCCTGTGGCGCAATCTCTCCAGCTCGCTGGGAAGGTAAGCAATAGATGTCATAGGACGTACTCTTTAGCTTATTTTTCTGCGATAGATTTTAGGTATTTATCGATGCTTATGTGATCTTCTTCTACTTCTGCTAGTGCTGTAAAGACTTCTTTCACTCGTGGAGTGGTGGCACGTTTGGCTGCTTCTCGATAGAACTTTGATGCTATTTCTTCATCCTCTTTGCTTTGTGCGATGTTGGCTGTCCAAGTGTCTCGTACTTTGATTGGGTTAGTTGGTGCAGTTGGTGCAGGTGCTTTTAGCAGCTTGCCAAAAATAGAGAGGTGTTCGCGCTCGACCTTTGCTAAGGCGCGGAAGGCGCTTGGCAGTAAGTCATTGTGATTGCCCATGGCTCCGACTGCGTTGTAGAAGACCTCATTGGTGATCTCTAGCTCGCAAGCGTATTCAAGGTCGGCGCGCTCTGCATCAGTTATCTGGACATCATTGATGTTAGACGGAAAGGCGGTGGCGGGCACGATATGCTCTTCGCGAGAACCGCAAAATGGACAGTTGGTGGGGCATTCGCTGCCCAGGTAACTGTCTCCACAAATCCGACAACGCCATACTGTTGCATCTGTCATGTTGAGCCCCTTTCACTAGTGCGGGAAACCATAAGACTCTATAATAGCAAGGAATAGGTTGGCACTGCTTGTCCTTCCAAAAACTTTGTAGCATGCTTTACACCGCAATTGAGATACAATGATGTGTGATAAATGCAGGATACTTTTGTGCATAGAGTACATGCCCTTCTGTGTGCAAGAAAAAGTTATCTACATGAGGAGAAGAGGTATTTCGATATGGCTGGATATAAGCTTGTGGTAAGTGGGGATCATGAGGCTGCAAGAGGAGTAATGATTGAGGCCATGCAAGGTCAGGGCTTTTCAATGGAACCAACAGGTGATTGGTCGGCTCGTGCAGAACGTGGCTCGAAAGGGGCATCTGTTGCGCTGGGTGCACTTGCAGGAAAATCGGGGCGTCATTTGATTCTTGATATCGCTTGTTCGCCTAGTGATGATGGAAATTTCACCATAATGCTTACCCAGAGTACCAGCGGTATGTCGGGTGGACTTATTGGAATGAATCAGGCAAAAAAGGCATACAATGAGGTTTATGAATCGCTTACTGCTGCTTTTCAATCAGCAGGAACCTTTGTTGCTGGTGAAGCTGTTAAGTAAAACAGGAGATGCTTCCTGGCTATAATTTACGACAGATTTTAGGTATGTGCCGATGCTTATTCGAAGCTTTATCCTGACAATTAGCATAATAAATGCGGTTTCTGCATTTGTGTGCGGAATACTGCTTATTGCTGCTCCTGATGGCAGCCTAATGGCGGCGGGTGAATTGCTCATACCTATTGCTACTTTCCCTTTGGCGCATATATTCTTTCAGGACTTATTATGGATAGGCATAGCTATGTTGCTGGTATTGTGTATTCCAAATACGGTGGCAGCAACTTTGCTGATTAGGCGTCATGCTCTACAGTATCATGCAGTAATCCTGGCTAACATCCTAGTGATGACATGGTGCTCTTTCCAGTTTATCTACATGTTCAACTGGCTTGCAGTTATCTATTTTTTGCTTGGACTATTGATGGTGCTTGGCGCATTGTTTCTTATCAGGCACGCTGACAGAACACATTTTTGAACTGGCATAGCTTTTCAGAGCATGATTTGCAGCGCAGATTCCTATTTGTTCCGTGAGAGAAGAACTGTGGATTTCTGTAGAAGGTTAGTTCCCAGCGTATGACTACGATTAGGGCAAGGATGGTAAGGGTGAGTGAGAAGAAGCTGGGGAAAAGTATCAAGGGTAGGCACATCATGAAGTAGTCCCAGTTGTATATGCGGCATACAGTGCAGCACCTGTTGTGCATGAACAGCTTTTGGAAGGGGCAATAGAAAATGACGAAAACAAGATCGAGAACACCAAAGATGAGCGCGATGACCAGTACTATTGCAGGCGTGAGTGCTCCACAAAGATAAAGCGCTAGAAGTGCTATAGATGTTATTGCGAACCAGGACAAAAGACTTAACGCGGCACCCTTGTTCATGCGCTTGCGAAGGGCGTGTTTTGCTTGAGGACTAAGGTCATCTGCCCTAGATGGTTCATAAGAGCAGGCAAACTGTTTGCGAGCACCAATGGCGATGCGTCTGTTGGGAAAAACCTTAAATAGCATACCGAAGACGAGGCTAATCCAGATTAGCCAGAGAAAGATTTGCTCTACGTCAAGCTCAAAGAGTTGGGTGTAGTTTAATGCCTCACCATTTATTGCGAGCAGCACAAGGGCTACGACAAGCAGCGCAAGGCGAAATCCGAGCTTTCCTACATGACGGTGAAGTGCTTTTATAACGAATGCCTTTCTGCAGTAAAATTGTGGTACCTACAACAATACCACTCTGGATGAAAGGAAGATGGGTCAGATATGGAAGGTTTTGATGTGAGGCGTACACCAACAAAATTGCTGATACTGTTGGGACTTGCTGTAGTTGTTATGCTTGCAGCAATTTCTGTGGGTTGCACCGATTCACATTCTCTCGCCGGGCGATGGGAGCTGGAATCTACTGAAGGTGTTGATCGCTACAGAGTTGCTCATGCGATAGAGCTCCTTTCAGATGAAACAGGTACTGTGGATAGAAATATGCCAATTAACTGGACACTTGAGGGCGACAGATTGACCATTGCTAATGTGCGTGGCACCATGACTCATGTTTACACTATTCAGCTATCGGAAGACTTGTTGATATTCTACTATGATGAGAGTCACGGAATAAGCAGTGGAGCATCCGCCACGTATAGGAGAGTGCAATAGGATGACGGGAATGGGTGTATATTCCTGTGCCTTTACCCAGGAACCCTAAAAGAAAAATTGTCAATTGTGTCAATTGGCGTTTTTGCGCTTGCAATGCTTTTCAGCAACAGGCACAATGGTTTTTGTAGGAGTCGGTGGCGTATAACGATCCCCTGTCGCCGATGATACAGTTGAGCAGAAAATGCGACGGCTTTCTCGCCGTCGCATTTTCGTTTGTGGTGCATGAGATATGTTCTGTGGTTAATAGCTGGTCGTAGCTAAGCCTATTCTGTCACCAGGGCAAGTGCTGATACTTTGCGGATGCGCCAGGTTATGAGTAGACTGGTCGCGTAGGAAAGCACAATCATGCCGCAGGCTGTCGCGATAATCCATGCTGGATTTATAATGTATGCTGCTCTCATCACGCCCATGCTGGCCATTCCGATAGACATAAGCGAATTGAAGCTTATTGCGCCAAGGATACTCCCTATGACTGCGCCTAAGGTGATCGGAAGTGTGAATCCAAGAGACATCTGATTCATGAGACTAGTCGTAGTGTAGCCAATTGCCTTTTGTATGCCTAGGTCACGCCTGTGACGAAGGACTGTTGATCCCAGCACAAAGTAAAGCACTAGCACGATGACAAAGCCAGCGATAATGACAATCGCCATTCCTACTGCTGATATGATAGAGGCAAAGCCACTTACTCCCTCGGCAAAGACAGCGTCGCCATCTGCAACAAAAACAGCTTTTTCCTCGTAGCGATCTTCCATTTCATGGACGAACTCTGCTGCGTCTACTCCATCGCTGAGATAGATCATCAACAATCCTTGTGCAAAGTCAGGGTTGACTCTTTGCATGCCGTCTTGTGTAAGGTAGACGGTCAGGGGACCAGCCTCCATGCCTTGCGTTAATCCTGTGATGAGGTAAGGCTGCGCGTCTGTGCCAATGAGTATTTCATCGCCGATGCTTAAGCCTGTCATATTGGAAATGAGTCCTGCAATGGCGATTTCGTTGCCGTACCGGGGAAATATTCCCTCGTAGACATTTCTGGTTATCTTGGTGTCGAAGTCATCCATGACGATGGCTCCTGCTGTGCCGATGTCTTCAACGTGGATAGTGGTGTTGTCCACGTATTGTGCTTTCCACACGTCACTATGGGCAGCGACTTCGCGCTTGAGGAAATCTGTGTCTTCACTGGGGTCAAAGGCAATCCATGCATTAGCCCTCTCAAAGCCGGGCACTTCCTCAAAGGCAGTCAGATTGATGGCAGCGTTATAGAACAGGGTTATAGCGACAACTGCTGTAAAGGAGGTTGCGGCTAAGATTATAAGCAGCGTCACGCTCTGCCTGAGTCCTTGCAAAACAGACTTGGCTGACAGTGCTAAGGTCAGAGGTAGTCGAGAGCGCTCTAGGGGGATGTAGTTTCGTTTGAAGTTATGTGTCGTTATTCCACCACGGAGGGCTTGCACGGGGCTGATTTTGCGCGTCTTTCTGGCAGTGATAAACGCAGCAGCGACAACAACAAAGGTCAGCGCGGCTAATGTAGCGAGGTTAATGAAAGGCTCAAATTCAGGCCTCCACAGTAGTCCACTCTGTTGCGCAAGTACATCGCTGACAGTGGGGAGCATTATATATGCGGGGATGATCCCTGCAAGGCACGCTAGGAAGGCAATTGCTGCGTACTGAAATACAAGAGAAAATGCAATTTGCTTGCTGGTATATCCAACGGATTGCAATGACCCGATTTTTTGTATATCTTCTTCGATGCTATTGCTGATGCGGAAGCGGATAACCAGCAGGCAGACAGCAACGATAACAACGGTAAAGACCGTCAACATGGTAGATGTCATCGCAGGCATTCCCAATCGTGCGTTTTCCATTGCGGCGAAGTTTGTTCCAAAGATGAAGTCTCGCATGTCTGTGCTGTCGTCTGCTGGCATGCTTGCCAACTCTGTGATTTCAGTTATCGTTTGAGCATAATTTTCAACGCCGTTTGCAAAGATAAGAACGGTGCGGCTATCAGCTAGCTCAAGTGAAAGTTCTTGAAATTGCTGTGATGGTATAAAAAGCACATCGCCCAAGAACATTCGGTCTTGATAAACGCACTCTGTATAGCCTGCAATGGTGAAGGAGAAGTCTTGCGTATCTACAGTGAGGGTTAACTCATCTCCCAATTCATATCCCCCCACAAGCTCAAAGGTGTAGGGTACATATATTGCATTAGCTGGAGCGGGGGATAATCTTTCGCCAACGTACTTCCACTGAGTTAGCTCGCGCGCTTCATCCTTGTCCCAAATTGACAGACTGATTACAGCGGATTCGTCTCTCCAGTCAAATGTTGCAGGCACATTGAGGCCTCTATTGATCTGAAATTCGTATATTTCACTGTGGTTTTGAAGGAATGTCTCGATTTCATCGTTGAAGAGCGGCTCAGGAAGCACAAAGTAGGCATCAGAGGTGTTCAGTTCCTCGGCAGTTCTGTCAAAGAAATTGCCGAAGCCAAACATCATGATTAGCCCCATATTAAGCATGGCAGAGGCTATGAGAAACAGTATCACAAGAACTGCTGTCTGCCCCTTTGTTTTGCGGATGTTGGCTTTTGCGAGTAGGGCGATCTTGTTCACATTACCACCCCATTTCATCGAGGAACGCGATGAGCTGGTCGCTACGCTCTTTGTTGCCACTTACGTATTCACCCAAGTCGCAGGTACCGCAGATGATGCCGTCACGGATGTAAAGAATGCGGTTACCCCGTCTGGCCGTCTTGAGGTCATGCGTTACGGTGATTATGCTTTGTCCGTTTTGGTTGGCTTGTGTCAAGGTGTCAAGCACTGCTCTT
>Ga0123355_10019190_pt1 | contig 10879 bp, 8 predicted proteins | sample TergutEmb28metaG_3_FD_89872 | JGI IMG/M metagenome (GOLD analysis project Ga0123355, IMG submission 89872) | Embiratermes neotenicus P1 segment gut microbial communities from Petit-Saut dam, French Guiana - Emb289 P1 | ecosystem: Host-associated > Arthropoda: Insects > Digestive system > Gut ...
ACGGCCGAAACATGTTGAGCAATCAATGAGTATTGAATAAATAATAAAATAAGTGGCATCAAGTTGGTTTTTTCTCTTTACGCAACTATAAAGATGATGCACGGTCCAATAAACTTAAGACTCTGAAATCTATTTGAATTATGTTCTAAAGTTAACAAATCTGATTAGTAATAAACCTGAATTTTGTTTCTTTGGCTCAATGTTTTATATGTATTAGTCCTTGTTTATACATAATTTAATGTGGTACAACAGTGTTGATAAAGTTCCATAAAAGTGAATGTGGAATACTTCCCACATTCACTATGATTCAAATCTACATATTAAAATACCAAGAGCCAGCTCTGACTGCAGAAACAGCACCGGCAAAATTATAATTTCCTCTGCAGGCAGACACTAACTTAAACAATTTTTAATTCATTGAAGTGTAACAAATAATTCAGTGTGACAAACAAACATATAGGTGTCCCTACCATTTCATGCAGTTTGAACCTGTAATTACCACGGCAAAGAAACATTAAGTTACTATGGTCACATATTATATTTAAACTCATTTTACGCTGACAAAGGATGTCTGTGCACAAGCACACAGGCATCCACAGATGCAGAAACATACAGAAGACAAGTTGGAGGGATGTTAATAACTAACCGCACAAATGCTTATGTTTAGTAGCTGCAGTCACCCATTTCGATCTTACAGCCACCTCTGTTCCACATAAGAATTACCGGACTGACACCAGTCAACACTCAACTTTACGCACACAAAAGTGCATTAGAACAATGGACTTAATGCTAGTCACATCACAAGTAATAATATAATTACTCCAATGTCTTCTACTCTTATAGTTTTGTATCCATTTTTTAAATTTCCTCCAAAATTTAACACTCACACACACACACACATGAAATTTTGTGAAGTGCTAATAAGACACTAACAGAATCACAATAAATCATTATGATTGATGATAATACACCATTCATTCTTCACCACTCAATCTTTATAATTATCCTTCAGTTGTACCTTAAGTTTCAGCCCTATTTCTGTCCATCATTTGGTATTACATTTAAAACATCTTGAGAAAGAATACTATTGTAAAACCAATATTTCAGAATTAAAACAAGATCTCAATTTATACAAGCATCATTCAGATTAAAAAGCCAAGTTTCATCCATTCATGCCTTAAACATGAAAAAACTGTGTAAAATATTTTGTTAAAAATATACAAATAGTTAAGACCACAGTTTGTACTCCTGCCTACAGCTGCATATTGTAATGTTTTATGGACTTCACCCCCCATTTTTAAGTACCTGTCTTTCATAACATGCTGGGCAATTACCATGAGTGAATTCCTGTGGTTCTCTTTAGATATGACTGCAGATATCTTCTATATTTACATGTCCTGATACAGTATTCTAATAAAAGTATAAAACCTGCAAAAATGAATGCAACATCCATCAGTATTTTGTGTATATGTTGCAAATTATAGCAACATTTGTATTATAAAACAGATCTGGTCTTATGTGTATTTTGAGTAGTGCAAATACACAAGGTGTGTGTTTACAATGACTAGGTGAGCGAAGTACTGAGCGTATAAAAGCACCTTATGTGGCTGTTACTACAAATCATATCAGAGTATGGTTTTGAATACGGCGTTCAAATTGTATGAAGTTGCTATAAGTGAAATGTATTTGGTTCAAATCTCCAGACTGTGGGGACACTTGGGCACTATTAAACACACACTACTCTTCAAGCTACAATGCTGTTCATTGCTCGAGTCACTGCTATAGAACTGTTGCACACGCAACTACAGATCAACTACCATTTCATTTCACAACCCACACATTGCTCGAACGATAAACTCTGGTGCCAACTAACCAAAACAAAACAGAAAGAGATGCGAGTACCTTCCTACTTTTCAAGTCTGCTTATAAGAAATGAAAGTTTAAACACAGATCATTCAGTTGATTATTATTTACAGTTTCTTTGTAGATGTAATATTTTTCTACTGTGTTAGATGTTAACTGCTCACTATTAGATGTAAAATTTATATAGTATATTTGAGGGCATCCATGGGATGCTCAGTGAAATTTTAGTTATAACTATTGTTACAGAAGGCTTTAAGATGTTCACTGCATCAGATCAAAACACTTCCACCAGTCTGTCCAACATATCACTTATTACACTCAGGGTAAGTTGAACGATAAACTCCTTAACCTAGATATTTATTGTTAGGGGCTGAATTTTTTTCCTAAGTAATGTACCTACTGAGTTACTATTTCTAGATGCTACTTTTAGTCTAGAGTACCTGAACAACTTGGTAATAAATACTGTTTCTTTGCCAAAATAAGTAAATGCAGGATTAACTGAGGCTCTGCTTATTATTTCCGATTTTATACTTAGAATACTGAATCAAGATAAGTAAACATAATAAGGTATCTAAAATCATATCTAAAGAGTACTACAAGAACTCACTCACATGAATTGCCTTGTATATTGTAAAACAGTTAACATAACAATGGAGGATTAAGTCCAAAAAAAACATTACAATATGCAGCTGTAAGCAGGAGTGGAAAACCACATACAATTTAAACAAAATATTTTACACCACTTCAGCTTCTTTATAGCATAAATTACTGAGAAATAGCTTTTTAATATGAGTGGTACTTTTAAAAAAAGATTCATTTTACTTGTAACATGTTGACTGTAAAATAGCATTCTTCCTCGAGATGTTTTAAGTGTTTCTAATGATGGCCAGTAATAAAGCTGAGGCATGCAGAACAAGTAGGAATTCAATTATAAAGACGGAGTTGTGAATGACTGCTTATTATTATTATTATTATTATTATTATTATTATTATTATTATTATTACTTTCATTTTTGTATAAATTCACAATTGGATGTATTTGTTAAAAGTTGTTACAAAATCTCAGATCACATACATACTCATGAGGTAAATAATAATAAAAAAAATCTTCTACAATGCAATACAAACATACAAAGACACTCATTTTTAATCACAATTACATCTGTAGCACACAAATATTCTAAACAACAAACAAGCAAATAAGTTACAAAAACCACCATTCCCTCAGACTTACCTGAACCGACTTTCCGAACAAGTATGTGTGAAGTCTACAACAAGTTCAAATGGAGAATGGCAGAATGGTTTCAGAGTTAGCAGCACATGGTAAATCAACAGATCCCCATTGGTTTCACCAAATCTGTCAAGAGACAAAACAACTAAGCCTTACTAAGGCAGTAAAGAGGCATAGTAAACTCTTGATTACTTAAGAATGGGTTTATCAAGCTAAGAGCTGAAACAAAGTATATTTCAAGATATATACTATTTACACTACAATGTCTTTCATGACAAAATTGGAATTAAAATTTATTTTTGGTAATTTCAAAACCACATCCCAGGATTCACATCTGTTACACTTTAATATTCTAAACCCTCCATCTATTATTCCCATATGTGTCATTTTCTCACAAATGTTGTTCATTTTGTCTGCTCCAAAACAATCACCCATGTAAATAACACACAATTAAATCAAATCTGTCATTCCACAAAGTGTGGTTTTTCTGTGTCAATTGTTCAGTAGTCTTAGTCCTGACAAACAATATTCTCAGAATGACTGTTTCTAACAATAAGGAAGAAAAAGTATTGTGATGTTGCTGGAACATAGAGAAACAGTAACTTGCCTACACCAGAAATTAGCGTTAACTTTACAAAATGTTGCAATGCATCTGCCAAGTGTGAATGATAATTGAGAGGAGGGGGTGATAAGTAGCTTGGTTGTAATGTGAAAAACCTGTTGTTCTGCATCATTCTGTTGCCCCCTCCCCCCTTCCATTTGAAAATTGGAACTTGCGTGATTTAGTGTTAGTATTCCTGTTATTTGTTATTCATGCAAATTACAGCTGGAAAATCAATGAAACATTCTTGCAAAGGACAGAGAGAGAGAGAAAGAGAAAGCAGAGATGGCCACAGACATTTTCACAGTGTTTTAAGGGCACTCGATGCCTCCATTGTTGTGAATCATAGAAAAACTTTGTTATTTGTGAATAACTATTCTGCTCATCTGCAAGGTATGTCATTTCTATGGAACAAAATTTGCATATTATCCACCGAACTGCACGAGGGTGATGCCTTCCACAAGCACTGGATATAGCTAGATATCTAGGAGGATGTCAACTCAGTTTTTACATGAGCTGGATGCACTTGGTGTTTCCAGATCAGATGAACTGGGTAACAATCATGCAGCTGGTAGCAGCAGGAGAAGACAATGAGAAAGACAAACATAACCTTGAAACAGTGACAAGTGTGCCAAATACTGTGCTGCTTATGAATCCATTACATCATTCTGTCATGTGCACAGCAATGGAGGAAGTGAGGAACAGAACATTTTGAACTTGGAACTGGCATTGTTTTGTCTGAAACATACGACTTAGAACAAAACAGTTGCCATTTACTGATTTTGTTAAAAAAATATTTACAAGCAGACATTACACATTACTTTTTATTTGTCTATTATTTTTGTAGGCCTGTGTGCAAAACACAAAATTTTTGTCTTGCCACAACTGCCATTTTCTTGCATTTTTTTGACAGTTCCTTCAGGAACAATGAATTCAGGTTTCACAGTACTACAACATCCATATTATTGTATAATAATCAAGAGTTTACTGTGTTCCACTGTAATTAACCTGTAGAAACACTTTCAAATATAAAAGAAAAAAAATTACAGAAACTGATATGGTTGAGGCAATATTATTTTCACCTACAATTATAAAATTGCTGTACTCAACACATTTATGTTATAACAATATGACTTCTGGACATAAAAATAAAACATCTGTATGACAACCAAATCTCAAAATTAACAGACAAGAGTGTCAATCACTGCCCACAGGGAAACAGCTTCAAAGCTGGCTGAAAACTCCATACTATTGAATGATCATGAAATTCATTTTGTTCTGCAATTGCAACATCAAACTGTATGTGTTAGCATTAAGATTTCTGCTATAATGGACAAGAAAAATGCCTTTTACACATCACTAACCTGGGTTCAACCATCTTGAACAAAACAACCCCCCTCCCCCACTGCAATAGATAACAAACATATAAATGTATGCATAAATATGCAGAGAACATAACACCTTCAAAATATCAGTACCTACTTACCAGTTGACATGGCATAACATCCCAGAAGACTTGAATCTTCCTTGAGATACAATGAAATTAGAATCACTGATACAGATAGTCAAGTGAATGGACCGAATACAGACTTCATGACAGTTTTCCCCATATACAAACAATGTTAAGTTTCAGAATGTCCTTGATGCATTTTAAAACTACATAATCCACAGATTTAGACCAGTGCTAAATCATTTACTTTACCATATCCTAATGCAACCAATCCAATTAACATTCAAAAGTACATCGTTTACAATCCGTCGAACATGTCTACATTTCTCTATTTGGAGACAGCTACATGTTTCAGTCATTAAATACGTAGCTGTATCCAAACAGAGAAAAGTAATTGTGTTTGACAGACGGTAAACAATTTGCTTTTTAATACTGCATAAACACAAGAGGATGTCCTCCATTAAAGCAAGCCAATTAATTTAACTTTTAAATGACTTAACTCACATGTGCGAATGCAGGTAAAAAAAAACCCTACCCATAAAAATTAGTTTGTTTAGGCCACAGGGAAAATTTACTGCATTTTTACATTTTTAAGCAATCTGTTTTTAATGTTGTTTATTTCATAATTTTATTTTCTTCTCTTCAAATAATACTCACAATTTCCATAAACTATACGCTAAAATTTAAATTTAAAATTTAAATACCAACCATGTTTCAGTATATTAAACATAATGGCACGTACAAGGTGACTAATATTCACACGTCAATGTACAAAACGTACATGTAAAAACAAAGTTACTCTTCAACGAATTGCTGTATGGGTCAGGGGTGAAAAACCTACATGCAATTAAATTTTGTATGGTGATACCTCAATTTTTTTGAATAATTACTGCAGTTTCTTCCTTCCATACAGAAATGAGTTATCAGATTACATGTACTAAGTAGACAGCACCAGACACAAGACATACCACTGAGCTTCAATGGTCACCCCAGACCTGCAGGTCCTAAGTATGTAACCTGTTTCATGTCACCTTTTGCCACCTAAGAGACTGAAAGTGGCTCCCTGATTTTTGGAAAATCTGTGGATTCCTCGTCTAGATATTCTATACAGCAAGAACTTACTTGTATCGGCGAGCTACATAGTAGAATACAGGATTCCCTGCCTTGCTGGTTCCAGCTTGGTAGAAGATGTTGAGGGATTTAATTGACTTGAATTCCTCTTTCTCATGCATGTTGTGTTTCACCATAATTTCTTCAAAGTTGGTACTTGACATGTCTATGGAACTCCACCTGGCATAGGAAGAAAACAGCAGACTGCATGCCATTACCAAGAGGTCAAGCAAAGTGGCCATTACTTACTATTAAACTACAAACAATATAACTATTAATGCACTACAAAAATAAACTATGAACAAATTCTCATTCTGGGAGAGAAAAGCAGATGGGCTATGGATAAGCTTACACTACGGCCAAAATTAATCCTACACATTCTTTACATTAGGCTCTTTTGTCACAAGTATTCAGTTTCTATGCATCATCATCATCATCATAATTATAATCCCCCCACCATTAGCAGAAACATCAACATCAGTATTATATTATGTTACTGTTGCCCATCCCAACATGATCGGTTTTCTTACTCATAAGAAGGCATTAATACTTACTGGGAATCCATGGGTTTGTGCTCAGGAGGGCCCAAATATGCTAGTAATGTTGCCATCTTATCAAAAGGACGCCGTCCTACAGCTTTGTGATCGCGGCTACTGGACAAGTAATCGCCAATTTTCTCTTGATGATTCCAGAGCAAACGATGCAATGCTAAAATGTTAGCATCACTGATGAATGACATGGAGTGTGAGGTCTGATCAACAGTTTCACAATCTGAAGCAATCTCGATGAAGAATCTGTAATAACATGGATGAAAAACAGCTGTACATTGGAAACCAAGGATACTAGGAAAGATTTCCTACATAACATTTACTTTCCTTTTGTTGGTACACAAAACGCTTGTCTGCCAACTACATATCCAAATAAATAAATAAATAAATTTATTTCAAATAAACTCATTATCACTGCATGTTACTGAACTACTGCAAGGAACAGTGCAGCTTTGTGCCCTTCCCTCCATGATTCATGTGATTACCACCCTCAAGTGGACACAGCAATCTCAGTCACTCTGAAGGTCATTTAGACCATAAGACATGTGACAGTTTTATTGAGTATTTTCTGGCTGGGGGGGGGGGGGCCATGCCTCATGGTCCAGAAAATGGAGTGTTCTGTCTCTTAAATTATTTTCAGTTTTCCATTACCTGTAAAGGTTGACAAACTTGATCCTTCAGTATATATGTTTAGTAGAACATAAATACATCCCTAAATTGCCACTCTCACTCACATACTTGTAAAGTTTTGCTTCTTTTTCAGAAACCATCACTTTTTCTCCCAGCAACATGATTTACTTATTCTACATCTTAAATCACTTTATGGTACAAAAGAGCAAAGGGAATCTATCAAAGTTTAGGTGGCACTAGGAGAGAGTGGTTTTGCCAACCTGGAAACAAAAGGCCAAACACCACTGTCACCATTATTACACATAAAGCATGCACCACTGCCAAACTTGTCACTAGTAAGGTGCACATACCAATTTTCGGTCACATTTTTCCAGAAAAAAGTGTGTGGAACACTGGGTTATTCCCTAATACATTTCACAAAATTGGTACAATAAATGGCGGAGAGGACTTCAACATGCGACCCACATATAGCAAGAGAAAACCTGCAAGTTTATTTGTACGTGCCAAGGGCACTTAGTTTTAATGGTGGCCATAGCTACCCAGATCAGACACATGATTGCAGACCAGGCATTGCTTTGCTGGCCACCAAGATGGTCTGACATAACGCCATGCAAGTTTTTCTTTTGGGGTTATGTTAAGGACTCCATCTTTCTACTGCCCCTACCACAGGATCTGCCTGAGCTGCAAAGTTAAATCATCCCTGCAATCTCAGGAATCGATTGTGACATGCTGCAGCAGGTGTGGGTGGAAATGGATTATTGGCTTATGTCTGCCATGTCACAAGGGGTGGACACATAGTGCATTTATGAGACATTGGGGGGGGGGGGATTAGAGAGTTTCTGGGTTTCTCTCTCCATCTGTATGTTGCATGTTACAATCCTTTCCGCCATTCAAGCGCACTGATTTCATAAAATGTGTGGGGAAATTATGAATAACCCTCTATTTGAGAAAATATGGTAACTTTCCATCCTAAGCCCCTTTACTGAACACTAAATACTTACCTTCAGTTACCATATTACAACATAACATAGAATAATTAGTCTCAATTTTTTGGCTTGGGAATGAAATTTATATATGAAATCTTACCTTCTACCAATCTCAAAATTTGCACGCAAAAAGTCATTGAATGGTAACATATGTTGCTCTTTGCTAAATTCAACGTGGTTTGCGATGTTTTGCAATATCTTGGACATGAGCATCAGGCCTCGTTTCACTGCTGGAGGTACTTGCTTAATTACAATGCTCATCTCCTGTGGTGACACTATAAACAATAATATTTACATTATATGCAAGAACCTAAAATTGTCCACAAATGATATGTGCTGTAGAAACATACCGAATATAAAGACAAATGCATTTTTACTGTAAACACTCTTCACTGACAACAATCATCCATAAAATATTGCGACTACTAATTAAGCCATAACAGAAAACAAAGTAAATGAGAGGAACACATGCATGAATAAATAATAAATGCAGAATGTTTTTGTTTAGTCCTAATGGGTTATTTGATTCCATCTGGTGTAGGAATAGTAGACGGATCATTGTTATTGCTGCGATGGTGAATGGTATTAAGAAGAGTAACGAGAAAAATCATGTTAGGGTTGTGTTGTCTACAGCATATCCTACAATGGTTTTAACTATAGTAATCATATTATAACAGACTAAAAAATGGGCAATTTTAGAATGTAATTAATCTTACCTATTGCCGGGTTGATAAACCGGAGGAAGATCACAGTCCCAACAGCTCCAATATTGTTTTGGGGAAATAGTGGAAATCTTTTACTAAGCACCTGGTATAGACAGTGACACATACTGCGCAACTGAGGAGGAAACCTGAAACAACATATATCATAACCAAGGGTGTAGTTATTTCTGGTTAAAAGTGAATACTTATACTGGATATGAATAGAGAATATGGCAGGTAAAGATCAGTTACTGGTTAAGCAGTCTCTGACACTGCAGAATAAATAATAAAAATGTACAAATAAGAAATGAAAACATGTTGTTGCCTTCAGAAAAAAATAAATAAGAATTACAAGAATTACACACCACCACATCCGAATGTCTAAACTGTGACTCACAAAGGAATGGAAGAGGACATAAATCATTTTTGTCCCGAAAAAGAACAAAACCCATAACATTAGAAAAAACTGATCAAAACTAAACTATGTAGCAGACTTCTTCACTTCATGACTCTTTTTATATCTTTCAATCTCTGTACTCTTTTCAATTTTATAAACTGTGCCATATCAATAAGAGTTTTACTGTACTCCTGTATAATGAACGCTACAGTTCATCTGAAATTCTCATAACAAATGCAACTGCTTGAAAGATACCTTCCTATAACCTTTGTAACAATGTAACTGCTCTATACACACAAGCCCTTACCTCCCATTCATGCACAATATTTATTATTTGAACCTACACGTTTTGCCCAAAGCATGTGGCCATCTTCAGGGAGCTATATACTTCATAAACTGATACAGCATACATTGCAAGTAGTCATATGTAAATAGAAGCAATGTACACATTGGTAACCATCTACGTTTAAACAACATTAATATTATGTTGTTCAACCTGTGATTAGTTATAATGTTAAAACCGTATTAAAATTACAATAGAAATAAAACGTTAAAAAATTAATCATGTGCTGCATCCAGACATCTGTGATGGTGATATAATCTTCGCTGTAATTTGGGCCAAGAGATTCCAAGGCCAGGACACTCTGTGTGTACGTCATGCAAGGCCAGGATACTCCATGTGCATACCATGAATGAATACACTGTACACCATGAATGAATATGCTGTACACATGGGAGTGTCCTAGCCTTGGGTTGTCTTGATTCAAATTAAATCAAAGATTTTGTCACCACCACAGACATCTGGATACAGCACATAATACAATTTTAATATCTTATTTGTATTATAATATTAATACTGCTTCAACATTATACCTAATCACAGACCAAAAACCAAATATTAATGGTGTACAAAGATAGATACCAATATGTACATTTCTACCATGTATGTATGACTACTTGCAATATATGCTGCGTAAGTCTATGAAGTTCGTAGCTCCGTGAGGAGGGTCATATCCTGTGGCCAAAACGTGTTGGGAGCAGTGAATAATAAATAATGTGCAACAAACTGGACGTGAGAGCTTGTGTGTATGGACAGTTGCATGGAAGATGCATAGCATTTAAAAACTGCTCCAGCCTGGGCTGAAAACTCCAGCACCAGAAGTCATAATTTTATTGAAGAAAGAAATATTCACTCTATTTCTGGGAGAAAGAAAAAAATTATCCAAAATATAATTGACCAAAATCAGTAATACTGTATTGAAGAAGAGGAAGAGGAAGAAGAAGAAGGAGGAGGAGGAGGAGAAGAAGAAGAAGAAGAAGAAGAAGAAGAAGAAGACGAAGAAGAAGAAGAAGAAGAAGAAG
>Ga0123355_10019191_pt1 | contig 10879 bp, 9 predicted proteins | sample TergutEmb28metaG_3_FD_89872 | JGI IMG/M metagenome (GOLD analysis project Ga0123355, IMG submission 89872) | Embiratermes neotenicus P1 segment gut microbial communities from Petit-Saut dam, French Guiana - Emb289 P1 | ecosystem: Host-associated > Arthropoda: Insects > Digestive system > Gut ...
CTTACTGTAGATGATGGCAAGGTTGTAATTTCACCGATAGATGATGAATGATACCTGGCAATCGGTTTATATGGAGTAGAGTAAGCACTACCCTTATCAAGGCGTATATCCAGCGAAACTGCTGAGATAAGCGCCTTTTTTGACTATAACCCTATCTCAACAAACAGCGCCATCATCCCATACGTGATTAGAGCAAGCCCTGAAATGGCATGACTTAAAGCGGTAGGGATTTTTTTTGCGCGCTTAGTTCTGGCCAGCTTAAAGGATAGTGCCGAATATCCGAAGTGGGCCAAAGCAACCGTAATGGGAATCGCAAAGGTTGAATATGGAAGGAAAATAAATGTTATTCCCATTGTTATCAGCATTGCTTCGAGACTCATTACTAATCCCACAATAGCAACTGCTTTCAATGAAGCATTTACTTCGCCTTTTGTTCCTCTGCGCTTCTTGATATGTTCTGATACAAAATAATGAGCAATAGTCCAAATTCCTAAAGATATGAATGCGAAGCCTACGATATAGTCAGGATCGAACGGTATCAGCTCATAAATCTGTCCTGCAATTAAATATCCAAAAACGCAAAGAGCTAAAAGAAATATATTGATTACAGCAAGATAAAGGAATTTGCACTTATCTTGCAACCCAAGCGACAGTCCTATAAAAAATGCATCTACCGAAACAACAAGTCCAGATAAGATAGATAAAAACATAAATCCAGCCTCCAAGTAATAAAATTAGCGTGAGGAAAGATATTTTCCTTACGCTAATGTATGCAAGCTGTTCTTAAGATGTTACGCTTGTTCCTATTTTTAGAATGGAGGGCACCTATGACAGATAGTAATGGGTTTTATACCTTGAAAGGGTATTCTATAATTGAAGATAACGCAATCACTCCGTCTATGGAGGATTATTTAGAAATGATTTACAGAATTCACATAAGCGGTGAGGCTGTGCGCATTGGTGCGCTTGCCAAGAGGCTTAATGTTAAGCCATCTTCTGCGTCAAAGATGGTAAACAACCTTAAAATACAAGGCCTGGTATTATCCGAAAAGTATGGCTATATAAAGCTTGCAGGTGCGGGGTGTCAGCTTGGACAATATTTGGTTTTTAGGCATGATACACTTCATCGGTTTTTGTGCTATATAAATCAATCAGAAAACGAGTTGGAACAGGTTGAAAAGATAGAGCATTTTTTCAATGTTGAAACAATTAAGAATATTAAGAGACTGCTTGATAATTTGCCAGAGTTATAGCCGGGGCGGGTAGGGAGAAAGAAATAGCAAAGAGAAGGGAAGGTGATAATTTATGCAGTATTACTGTATATAAGCGTGTTTAATTTATAAATGCCTGAGTATTCGTAAGCCAGCTCACTACAAATAAAAACCAACACGAAAGTAAACTCGCATAATGTTCGGCTTGTAGGCTGTATAGACAGGGTTCCGGCCGCTACCTGACAGCATTTGTTTTTTTTCTTGTCCATGATTGACAATCCGCTCGATTTCGATTAAAATGATACGCATATGCAATATAATTGCAATGGAATTGCAATATAACCTGCATCCATCAATGAACAAAAAGTTAAGGGAGGTAATTGGATTTATGAGGAAAAGTTCGATTAAAAAAGCTGGAAGGCTTCTGGCTGTCGCTTTAGTCCTTACTATGCTGGCTGCTTGCGGACCTATTGCAGGGCCTGGTGGGGCGGGCGCTGGTGCCGGTGCCGGCGGCGGGCAACAAGGGCGCCACGGTACAGTATACGCAGCAGAGCAAGTCATGCGTTTTGTTTATGCTACTGAGATGACTAATCTTAACCCATTTAACTCAGCTGACTCAGCCGCTAACTCGGATGGTAATGCGCCGGGTACAGAAGGCCTCACAAGACGTGACAACTTTGGACTCAGAGTTCCGGGTCTTGCTCATGGCTGGGAAATGAGCGCTGACGGTTTAACTTGGCGTTTCTTTATTCGTGAAGGCCTTCAATGGGTAGACCATGAAATGAATCCTGTTGGATATCTTACTGCCGATTGTTTTGTAGCGGTTATGGAATGGACATTAGATCCTGAGATGATGTCTGTAAACTCTCACAATTTCCACCCAAGGATTGTTAATGCCTACGAAAGATGGTCAGGCCAAATTGATGATCCCTCTCTGGTAGGTTTCAGAGCGATTGATAGATATACTCTGGAAATCCAACTTAACGATCCTGTTCCTTACTTCTTAGAAATCGCCGGCTTCCAACCAGCGTACAGGCCTAAATTGGAAGAACATGGCAGATTCTACGGCACAAGCAATTACACTAAATTATACATAGGCCCATTTGTACTTACTGAGTTTATGCCGGGTCATACTCGTGTATGGGAACGCAACCCGTTTTACTGGGATGCTGAGAACGTACATTTAGAGAGAGCTGTAGGCACAATGAATGCTGAGGCTATGGCGCTTGGACACGAAATGTTCAGACGCGGTGAAACTGATTGGGCTCAAATTACAAGTGATGTTGTGGACTCATGGATGGGTGACTCTGAAGTGGCTCATATAGTTAACCCGGGTATTCCAAGCCATGACTTCCAATGGTATTTCATGTTCAACTTTGACCCACAATTCGGTCCTGAGCATGAGCCGGACAACTGGCGCTTGGCTGTTAACAATGAAGCGTTCCGTCAAGCTGTTTTCTGGGGCATAGACAGCCATAGAGCGCTTTTAGCGACGGATCCATTTAATGCAGAACTCTATCTTTCAAATACTGTAACGCCAAGAGGTTTTGCTATTGTAGATGGTACTGACTTTGTTGACATGGCGCCTCTGAATCGTTTCCATCAATATCCAAACTGGCTGCATTATCCTGAGCGTGCTCTGCAGTTTAGAGATCAAGCTGTTCAGGAACTTACCGCAGCTGGGGCAACATTCCCAATTATAATGCTTATGAGCTACAACCCGAATACAGCAGGCTGGGCTTCTGAAGTTCAAGTTCTTGCTCAGCAACTGGTAGAGCTTTTAGGTGCTGATTTTATTCGTCCTGTTATAGAGAGCGGTCCGACTGTAGACTTCTTATCTGCAGTTCGTCGTCAAGGTCAATTTGCTTTCATGAAAGGCAATAACGGTTTCTCAGTAGCACCTGGAGATCCTTCTGCTTGGGCGTTCTCTTTCTCAAGGCCTGATGTAGACGACTCTTGGATACACTGGTCTAGTGCTGACGGTGCTGAAACTCAAGCTATCCGTGCAGAATATCAAAGACTTGTTGACCACGCACGTACTTTCCAAACACAAAGCATCGAGCGTTGGCAAGCATTTAACTATGCAGAGTATCATTTAATTGACCATGCTATAGTTAGACCTTTCTACACTGTAGGATTGGGAACTTTCGTTACTCGTTATAATCTGTTTGAAGGCTTTGGCGGAACCGGCCCACAAGTAGGCTGGGTTGGTAGAAGAATGTTTGAAGAGCCTGTAACAAATGAGCAATGGGAAGCTTTCCATGCTGAGTGGCAAGCAGAACGTGCCAACAGAATCGCTAACACTCCTCCGATTCCAATAGGAACTTGGTAGGCCATTGAATCAATGCTGTATTACTTATAGCGAGGATGTTCAATCTCGCAATGATGTAGAGAGCTGAGCGCAGAGCTTAAAAATTTGTGCTTAGCGAGTGCTGAAAAGCAATTATAAGTTTGCGGGCCGCAATAATATGCGGCCCGCTTAGAAATATAGCCAAGCACCTTTGACAGCTTTAGAGTGGCTTGATTATTACAGAATGAATATGGGGGCGGATTGAGGAACGATGGCGACGTATCTAATCAATAGAGTATTAAGATCTTTGTTCAGTATTTTTCTAGTCATATGTATTGTGTTTGTTCTTTTGCGCCAGCTGCCCGTTGAGGGTTATTTTGGAGGAAGATATGATCTTCTTACAGAAGAACAAAAGCAAATAGAGCTGTATCGTATGGGGCTTTTGGATCCTATTCCTGTGCAGCTTTTAAATTTTTTGCGGGATATTGCGAGGCTTGACTTAGGACTGTCTAACAGAATAAGGGTGAATGTGCCTGTGACTACGGTTGTAGCTGATAGGGTGCCAATTTCTTTGCAGTTTAGCTTGCTTGCGGTTTCCATTGGTATACCTACGGGGTGGGCCTTGGGAATCATGATGTCACGTAAAAAGGGCGGTGCATGGGACAAGGTCGGCACCGGATATGTTGCGCTGCTAAACTCCGTGCCTGCGCCGGTTTATATGATACTTATTCAACTTTACGGAACAATGCTTTTAGGCGTGAGGATGACTTTCCGCTTTGACCAGCCGGAAACCAGAATTTTGCCTATATTTACCATGTGCTTACCTATTATTGCCATGAACGCGTTTTTTATGCGACGATATATGGTTGATGAAAGCAACAAAGACTACATAAAATTGGCACAGATAAAGAATGTGCCGAATACTACGATTTTCTTCCGGCATATATTTAGAAATGCGGTGGTTCCGATGACAAATACCATTCCGCTTTCTATTTTGAACGCGATTTGGGGTTCGATTATAATTGAGCGCCTCTATTCCATTCCGGGTATGGGCGGTCTGTTGGTAGACTCCATATTGGCAAGGGATAATACGCTTACTCAATTCCTTATTATAATTTTTGCATCGATTGGAATCTTCGGCCTGTTACTTGGAGACTTGTTAACAGCCTTCGTGGATCCGCGTATAAGATTGCTTAGGAAGGGGACTTCGAGATAATGAGTAAATACAACATGTGGCTAAACAGCGCCGATAAGCTTGAGGCTGCTGTTATTGAGAACTTTCGCGAGAAAGCAATGAGCCTTCCTGATGATTTAACAGAAGAAGAAGTGGCGGCACTTGACCCTTCAGTCTTTCGTTTTGTGGATAATGAATTCAAGGAAGCAGAGCGAACCGGCTACTCCAACTATTCGTATTGGGGAAGCTCTATTCGCATGTTTTTTAAGAATAAAATAGGTGTAACATCGTTTATAATACTTATCCTGGTTATAGGTTTTGCTATTATTCAGCAATATCTTCCCGGACAGCTTGATCCGGGGTTTATTCATGACGACATGAGCGTCGTGCCGCCAAGGTTTTATAGGAATGTGCAGCCTCAGTTTTTTGGGGGACGCTTTTTCTTAGGCACAAACTCAATAGGTCAGTGCCTTTGGGCTCGCATCTGGGCAGGAACCCGAAATTCTTTGCTAATCGGTTTTTCGGTTGCAGGGCTTAGTATGACTATTGGTATAATCTTCGGAATGGTTTGGGGATATGTTCGTCAATTGGACTTTCTATTTACTGAAATCTATAATGTAATCAACAATATTCCAACTACTATTGTACTCGTTATAGCCTCTATGTTATTTGGCGCGAGCGTTCCGGTGCTTATTCTGGCCATGACATTTTCAGCCTGGATTGGGCATGCCCAGAATATACGTGTTCTTACGATGATGTTTAGAGACCGCGAATTCAATCTGGCTTCGCGCTGCTTGGGCACGGGCGCGGCTAAAGTAATCACGAGGAACCTTTTGCCTCAAATGATTTCTATAATAATGCTGCGTGTAGCGCTTGCTATACCTGCCGCCATAACGAGCGAGGTTTTCCTTTCCTATTTGGGCCTTGGTATATCCTCGGTAACGCCGACTCTGGGCAATCTTTTGGAGATGGCCAGACCTATAATGTTAGCGCAGCCGTATCAGCTTCTGTTCCCTGCTACTGTGCTCTCAATTATTGCTATCTGTTTCTATCTTGCAGGGAATGCGTTTTCAGATTCAGCTGACCCGAGAAACCATGTATAGCCGTGAGCAGATTACGAAGCAACCGGATACATTATTCCAAGATTTTATGAAGGGAGTACCGCTTTATGGAAACTAACCAAAAGGAAGTTCTGCTTTCCATACAGGACCTTAATGTTAAATTTAGCCTAAGGGGAAGAGAGTTGCATGTTATACGCGATGTCTCTTTGGATATATATAAAGGTGAGAGCCTTGCAATTGTAGGCGAGTCCGGCTCCGGTAAGTCTGTTTTAATGAAGAACCTTATCGGGCTTTTGGACAAGAATGGCTGGGTGGATTCAGGTCATATTCATTATGATGGCAAAGACTTGGCTAAGTATAAAGATGAGGATTGGATGGGCATTCGTGGCTCGCATGTGGCTATGGTTATGCAGGACCCCATGACAAGCCTAAATCCTTTGAGAACTATAGGGTGGCAAATTTGTGAGGCTTTGCACTATAATCAGAATATGCGCGGCGATGCAGCCTTGCAAAAAGCAATCGAAATACTTCACGACGTAGGAATACAAGACCCGGAGACTAGGCATAAGCAGTACCCGCATGAATTTTCCGGCGGTATGCGCCAAAGAGTTGTTATAGCTATAGCCATAGCTTGTAATCCTCGCCTCTTGATTTGCGACGAGCCAACAACAGCTTTGGACGTTACAATCCAGGCTCAGATTTTGGCTCTTTTGGGCGATCTTCGTGAAAAATATAACCTGACTATGGTTTACATCACCCATGACTTGGGTGTTGTTGCTAATGTTGCTGACCGTATCGCTGTTATGTACGCGGGCGACATTGTTGAAATTGGAACTTGTGAAGAAGTGTTTTTTAATCCAAGACATCCGTATACTTGGGCGCTTCTGTCCTCGCTGCCGCAACTGGGCGAACGTAAGGAAGAGCTTATGTCGATAAAAGGCACTCCGCCGAATTTATTCATGGGCGTTCGTGGAGATGCATTTGCAGCAAGAAATCCATTACCTTTGGCGGTAGATTTCTTGCATCGCCCGCCGTATTTCCATGTTAGCCCAACACACAAAGCCAGAACGTGGCTTTTGGACCCGCGTGCGCCTGATTTGGAACCGCCTTCGCAAATTGAGAAGATTAAAGATATTTAGTAAGTGCTGGATAACCCGCTTCCGACTGAATTTGAAGCAATTCAGATGGAATGAAGTTGTGTTCAGTGCGTACTTTAGGCCAATCATGCAGGAGGAGGAACTTATATGGACAGAGAAGTAGTGCTAAGCGTACGTGATATGGAAGTTACATATGGCTCAGGGAAGAAAAAATTTGTTGCGGTTAAGGGCGTGAGCTTTGATATTTATCAAGGGGAGACTTTTGGGCTTGTAGGCGAGTCCGGTTCAGGCAAGACAACTATAGGACGAGCCATAATACGAGTTAATCCCACCAGCCGTGGAGATGTGTTTTTTAGAGGCCAAAAAATAAATGGAAAGATTCCGCGTGAGCTTGATAAAAAAGTTATCTCGGAAATTCAGATGGTGTTTCAGGACCCTATGGCCTCGTTAAACGACAGAGCCAAGGTTGACTATATTGTATCTGAAGGGCTTGTAAACGTTGAAAAAGGCCTTTCAGCGAAAGAACGCAGGGATAGGGTAGCGCAGATACTTGGCGAGGTTGGGCTTTTGGCCGAATTTGCCAGTAGATTCCCTCATGAGTTTTCCGGCGGTCAAAGGCAGCGTATAGGTATCGCAAGAGCGCTGGTTATGCAACCATCGTTTATTATAGCTGACGAGCCTATCTCGGCACTGGACGTGTCTATCAGGGCACAAGTTTTGAACTTGCTTTCTCGATTGCAAAAGGAGAGAGACCTTACAACTTTATTTATTTCGCATGACTTGGCTGTTATGCGCTTTATAACGGATCGTATAGCGATTTTGCATAAGGGCGTTTTGGTAGAGATTGCTGAGACGGAATCTTTGTTTAGGAACCCGCTGCACCCATATACCTGTGCTCTTTTATCAGCGGTGCCTATACCGAATCCGATTAAAGAGAAAAAGAAACAATTGCTGGTTTATGATCCGGACGCCCACGACTATCCCGAGAGCGAAGCTCTTTGGGAGGAAGTTGAGCCGGGCCATTTTGTACGCGGAAACGCGAAGGAAATGGAGATATACAAGGCCATTACCGCACAGAGGAATAATGAATAGACGAGGCGCTAAGAGCCCGGGTGCTTTCGCCCCGGGCTCGTTTGTATGATTATTAAATTTGACTATATAAAAAACTTTCTTCATAACGAGGAGGAACTTTTTCTATGTCCGTAACTTATCAGAGGTGTACGAGAGAGTACTATGAAGAAATGATCGCGGCGATTAGTGTGGCGTTCATGGTAGATTCACCTGTTTGGGTTCATGAACATTTGGGGCATATCTGTCCTCCTTTGGAAGAAGCATTGGATGAAGATATTGATAATCATTACATAGCGTTGGTTGATGGAAAAGTCGCGGCGGCAGTTGGGTGTTATTATCGCGACTGGATAGTGTCGGACAAAGAAGGAAATTTGATAGAAACCCTTAAAATGGGCGGAATAGGGCAGGTTGTGTGCTTGCCGGAGTATCGAAAAAGCGGTCATATGAGTACCTTGTTGAAAATGGCGATTGCGGATATGAACAAGGATGGCATGAATGGCTCCTGGCTTGCCGGGGACCGTATAAGGTATGCTCACTTTGGCTGGGACCGCGCGGGGAATGATTTGGTATTTAGTTTTAATCGGCGAGAATTTGAGAGTATACTTGGGGATACATCGCCAGATTATGAAGTGAAAATTGCAGACAGAGGTGATATCGAGCTGCTCAGCGGGCTATATGCTACACTTAGATCGAGAATTATGAGAACCAAAACTATATGGCAGAGAATGATTGAACTTCCGCACCTCAACTGGAGAATTATCAGGCACGGCGATAAAGTTGGATATATCGCATTCAAACAAAGAACGAAAGTCTTTATAGAAGCCGCGGGCGATGTACTATGTATAATGCATGGCGCGCGCGAACTAATCAAGGAAATGGACATAAAAGAGGCCAAGTTTTTCTATCCTCTGTGCGAGGACGAACTGGCTTTGTTTATGAATAAATACAGCAAAGTTAACTGTGAGATTAAAGATGGTATGAATCTTAATATATTCAATGTGGACAACACTTTTGCTAAGTTAAAGCCTTTTATTGACGTTCAAGCAGAGGCGTGTAATTTGGCTGAATTATGCGAGAGCGCTTTAGCGTCACTAGACGATGAGGCGAAGGAGATTTTATGCAGAAAGCTGCTGGGTTTTGTTTATACTCCTTTGCCTGAGAGTCTTAAAATATTTGCGTTTTTGGAGCCGATTGTGTTCTGGCTGCCGCAGGCAGATCATGTGTAGTTAGATAGTGTCCACATGAGTTATGTCATGCGTCTTTCCAGCTGATTTTCAGTCACTTTTCGTCGAGGACTCCTAGCAGATTATCTCCGAATATGCGTCGTCGTCCTCTCCTCAATTGGCTAAAAATCAGACATGAAAAACCGTACAACTAACTCATGTGGACACTATCTAAGCCATTTTAAAAGATTTGCGAAGGCATAAAAATTGAGCTGAGCGTAGGAAATTTATGTTAGTGGAGGCTATAAAAATGGAAAAAGCCATTGAAACATATATAAAAGACTGCATTAAGCCGTTTCCTATTGAAACACAAGAATTTGTGTTGAAATTACATCAGTGTTTAATGAATTTTGGTTTCAAGTGTGAAGTAAAAAACAAAAGATTTAGCACGGCAGGGAATTATTTTCTATATTCATATAAAAGAAAACGGATAGAGGATATATGGATAATAAAAATAAACCCTAACGATTGTGCGCTTAGATTTAATGCTAAACACGCAAGTATTTATGCGGATTTCATTGAAAGCTTGCCTTCATATTTACTGAATATAATAACAACCGGGGACGGGTGCAGTTATAACCCCATGCCTGAAAAATGTCAAGCGGCAATTATAGAAAATAAATTTGGAATGGAATATATTATCAACATCAACGGAACGCAATACATAAAGTGTAACAGTAAATGTTGCGCGGCTTGCGATTTTTGGATACCGCTGACCGACTTAACAATTGAAGTAAAACAGGCTATTGAGGATTGGATTAAACTAGAATTATCACATTTATAGCTAATCGCGCCTAATAAGCACTAAGATGTGTGCTATGAAAGGTGGAAATAATGCAAAACATCGTAGATATGATAAAACGGCTTAGCTAGCTGAATAGAAAAACATAAAAAGCGCACTTATGTACCACAGCAAAGTCGTTGTACCGTGCAAATGAATTTATGATATGACAGGGGATATATAGTAAATGAATTTATCGAAATCAATAGATTTTCTTCTTGAAAACGCTGGGGTGGTTATTCAATATCGGCTACGGAAAGAAATACTAAAAAATATTTCCGCAACAGAAGAAGAAAATTTACTGGAACAAATTTATCAGACACCCTATTTCAAGTTGGTAGAGAGCTATGCAAAGCCCAATGGATTTATTGGTGAAGGGATACATGGTTATACAAATTGGCGTGGTATTAAGTTCCACGAAACACCCTTTCAAGATGGTGAAAGTGCGGCAAAATTGTTGGTTTATTACGCCATTCCCCAAAATCACCCGCTGATAACAGGGCTTATTTCCGCTTATCGCAATGACACAGTATTACATGAAGAATATTCAAAACGCCCGCCTGCTGAGTTTCGATTGTTTCAAAATCGTGATGTGGGATTACGGCAGGGTGGCGGATTAAATACATTGTTGTACACCTTGCAAGCGATGTTAGGGTATGGTGATGACGGCTATGTAAACCATTTTCAAGAAATATCCCTTGATGCTTTTGCTGCCATATTGCAAATATCAAACATAGAAGAAATAACCGAGGACAAGTTGAAAAAGAAGGGGAATTATTTTTACCATTTCGTTACGCCCGATAAATACATGCCCTGCTGTTATCATTTGGCAACCCTTGCATACACGCAAGCGTGGCGCACGCCCGAAAGCATGAAATTGCTTGCTAATGCCATTAACCACATCAACAATGATTTAATCAACGAAACTGAGGGCGTGTTAGTGAAAATGGGGAGTAGTTATCAAGGTGCGC
>Ga0123355_10019192_pt1 | contig 10878 bp, 9 predicted proteins | sample TergutEmb28metaG_3_FD_89872 | JGI IMG/M metagenome (GOLD analysis project Ga0123355, IMG submission 89872) | Embiratermes neotenicus P1 segment gut microbial communities from Petit-Saut dam, French Guiana - Emb289 P1 | ecosystem: Host-associated > Arthropoda: Insects > Digestive system > Gut ...
TATTGTTGTCAGGTAGAGGTCTCTGCGACGAACTGATTACTCGTCCAGAGGAGTCCTACCGACTGTGGTGCGTCGTTGTGTGTGATCTAGAAAACCTCATGAATGGGGAACCATACCCAATCAATGAGATTCAGCTTAATATAGGAGATACATCGCTGGATGTATTTCCTACATGCCATTAATAGTGACCGTCAAACACGATTGCTGAATGTCCTCGGACAGATTGCAATGATAGTGGGAGATAAAAAAAATATTTACCGTCTACAAAAATTGGTGGTTATGTTTACCGTCTATAAAACTGGTGGCTATGTTTACCGTCCAAAAAATTTGGTGGCTATATTTACCGTCTTCTGAGATGTGAATAAATTAATACATGAACAGTATAAAAATTGGTGGCTATGTTTACCGTCTATAAAACTGGTGGTTATGTTTACCGTCCAAAAAATTGGTGGCTATGTTTACCGTCTTCTGAGATGTGAACAAATTAATACATGAACAGTATACTGAGCCATACTACATTCGCAAGTTGCTGCATGGAAGACAGCAGGCTTTGTGCAGTGCGCGGTCCATGTAACAGCTAACAGTGAACTGCTGCTGGTTTCTCACAGCCTTACTCTACAAGCGACAAGTAAGAAACTAGATATATGACAATTGGGCAAGAAACCTAAGTGATGAGCTATAAAAAACTGGGCTGGGACACATTTGGTTAGACAGATATGGGGAGGATTGGAGAATGTATATATAAAACTAGGAGTAAAGATATTCAAAGACCATCAGACAAACAAAACTGAAATGTAAGAAACCTCTAGTCGCATACTGGAATGTGAAACAAGAACCGGGGAGAGATACTGTACGTACCTACGTACATTGTGCAATACAATTCGAATGAATCAGGCTACCGAGATTTAGAGTGGGTTCATGGAAACTAAGAAGTAAAAAGAGACGCGCAGAATAAAGGAAGATGACTCCTTTGCTACAAAGAAGAGAATGTGGTTCATATATTACTGATACGTAGCGAGACACAGAGGCAACAACAAAAATTTTTATGGATAGTACATGGCCATAAATAAATTAATAAATAGCGCACATGAAAATAATAAGCTGTAAGATCATCACAGAATTAAAAAAATAGATACATCGTTATACAGAGTAAAATACGTGTGGGAAAGAGACAAATATGGTGCAGGGCCTAGAGGAAATGAGAATGGAAGAATTGTAATAAGAAATATATATATAAAGGTAAAGTGATGCCATTACAGGACCGGTGTGGCCCAGAGGGAGGGTAGAGTTATAGCTCTACTCTTCCATGACCGCGGTACTAGAAGGGGGTGAGTGGTCAGCAGCACGCCCCGGCCGCACTTTACGCCCGGGAAAGACCCGGCACCCGTTTTACAGGAGGCTGGGTGGGCCCCAGGGCCGGTCTGGACGGGGCGGAAAATCTCGTCCCCACCGGGAATTTTTTTATCCTTCTGACTTTATTTACACTATAATGTCACTGACATGAGTTCTTCAGGTTTAACACAATGTCACACAGAAATGAAGTGAGAACGAAGTCATGATATATAACAAACACACACGTAAGCGTTAGATAGTACACGTCCGTAATTGTAAGGTTATTGGAATACACAGATATTACGAGGAGAGAAGTTACACGGAATCAAGCCAAAGTACTGGTAATACGCAAAAAGTCCATTTCTTGCGTACTGGACAACCCGCCCTGAGAAGACCGATTTAAATACATCACTGAACGCCGTTCGGAGTATCTACGAACACAAGTATGTGTCCTATACAAAAGTGCAAGCAAGACAGGAACCACTGTTCATCATTAACCGTGAACCACATTAAGAAACTGGTGACATCAAATGGCAGGGACTTAAATGTCATCCCCATCGACGCATCATTCCCACTAAGTGCCCATAATGGCCGGGACATACACTGCTTACTAGAGAAGTGTCAATTGGCAGCCACCACTCAATCTTGGTAGAGGTGCTGAGTCAGGGTTGCCTGTGTGTACACTCGTGATCACAGTGGGAGAACACATTCACAATTTTGTAACAGGGACGTTATCACCGCGTCTAAATATATAACTAGCACACATTACGGCACAGTATCATTCAAGACAGGCTCCAGTGAACAGCAGAAAGCATAATTCAAGCGATATATATATATATATATGTTTACTACAATGACAAGACGATCCATTATACATATATGTGTATCGAACTATCATATCTCCATATCAAGGGTGCAAAGATAGTTGCCCACCAGCGTTGTACGGTTCCGATAGCGCCGGAGGAAATCGAGATAATCTTGGGGTGTCAATTCTCTCGTCTGTTGCAATCGAAACGCCACAAACTGCGCCAGTAGCTACAAAACGGCATGATGGCGCTTTGGGGGCCAGAGTTTGAAGTATGGTCGAAAAATCCATTCCTACGGGACCCACCGTGCTTCCGTCCTTAGCATAAGTGCCACGCGCTTTCGCGTCCAGCCCCATTGGTATAGTCCGGCTTCGCTATAACGACTGAGCTACCCGGCCCGACCCTGCGGGCGCTCGCTTGCTGGGATTGTGGGTTCGAACCTTGGCGGAGGCATGTATGTCTTTTGTGAGTGTTGTGTTGTCAGGTAAATGTCTCCATGTTGGGCTGATCATTCGTCCAGAGGGTTTTTACTAAGTGTCTGCGCTCAATGAGTGCAGCCTCGTAAGGGGAGGCCATGACCCGGAATCTGGTCGAATTGCCACAGGAAAAAATATACAGTTATAAACTTAGATGATATTACCACCTGGCAGAAGGTAATAATTAGTTTCGATAAACTATAGGCATTAGTATTAAAATGATGTTTGTCTACTGGAAACATCCTTCTGTTACCAGTTACATCCAAAGTATGAAATAAATTTGAAATCAAATCAAAGAGTACTGGGTGGGATCGTCGTGTAGCATGCATGGTGATGTGAATGTAATGTTAGTTAGAAAGTGTAAGAAGGAAAGGCAATTTCAACAACCTTCGAGGTTCGGTTCGGAAATACGTTGCTGGATGTTGGTGCACGGGTCAAGTGCTCAGGGTACCGAGCACTGGGCACTTCTCAGATTTACGGCTAAATCCGTAAAAGAGAGTTAAGCACTAGCACAAGACAGGCACTGTATGTATGATGTAACATGGAGGCGCGTTCGCGTAACCACTGTTGCCGTGGAAAAGCACATTACATATTCTAAGTGTGTGTCTGCAACCTTAGTTATCCAGCATGCAGAGTACTGTACATGCGCCGTATTATACTGTCACCTGCGGCCTGCCCCACTCTACAGTATTTTTCCACATTATCTCATAAATGGCGCGATTTTTGAAAAGGAAAAGTTATTGAACAATAAAAGTGTGATTTATTTTCTCTACAAGTTTTGTTGAAATATTTTTCATTCTAAGACAAATTCAGCGAGATACTATCACAAACGTAAGTTGGTCTTCATTATTTAATCAGCACACCAACTAATACACATACATACAATTTTCACATTAAAACATTTCAAATCGCTCCAACATGTTTCGACCCTAAGATCATTTTCAGGGAGCTACACTGTTCCTTGCTAAAGTCACATTTTTTTAAAAGCAAAAAATGTGACTTTAGCAAGGAACAGTGTAGCTCCCTGAAGATGATCTTAGGGTCGAAACATGTTGGAGCGATTTTAAATGTTTTAATGTATGTGCATTATTTGGTGTGCTAATTAAATGACTCTACGAAATGCACTGTGCAACGATGAAGACTGATCTTCAGTAAAGTACCCGTTATTCTTTTCCATATCTAATGAAACTTGAATTTTCCCAACAGATTTTCAAAAAACACACAACTATCAAATTTCATGCAAATCTGTACAGTAGGAGCCAAGTTTTGCCATGCGGAAGGACGGACCGACGAACAGGCATGGCGAAGCTAAGAGTAGCTTTTCGCAATTTTGCAAGCGCGCTTAACAAAACGAATCAGACCAGTACTTTATCTGAAATTCCTTCCATCCTCTCTTCCTCCCCACCGACTTCCCTCGACAAACCAACGGCTATCTGGCCGCAGACAAACTTTCTGCTACAGAAGCTGGAGTCAGAAGTGCGCTTAAATTGCAAGTAAATCATTTGTAAAAGTTGAAACTTGGAAACTAAAATTAAAAAAAAAAAAAAAACCAAAATTAGCAGATTAAATTCCACAAACGCGACCCGGCAACTCCTATATTCAGGCATGCGATGTAAAAACGTGAAGATCAGCATTATACGCCCCTCTACGGTTAGGTTACCAGATGATTACTTCTCTCGAAATTATACTCGCTGTGACAATCAACAGCAAGGCCTGCACCCCTACAGTGCACAGTGCGGCCCTAGGGTCTCTAATTATCGGCAGGGAGAGACGCAATTACAGTCCTGAGCGGTGAGTTAAGCTGAAAGCTAATTACAGACAGAAGATAGCAGGTACCAGAAGCAATGACACAGGCCGCAGTATATCGTGTTCTCTGAACGTTACGTGTTGGTAACACTGAACACTATGAACAGTGTCGCAGCTGTGGTAAGCAGGTTCCTATTTGTCTAATATCCCCAAAACAGAAAGACTTACGACTAACGCGCAAAAACACTAAATATTTATTTATTGCTTTGATTTGTATTGGTGGGCTACACTCGACGGGGGCCGGAATGGGGTAGTAGGTATAGTAACTAGGCTTAAGGGCTGGACGTCCCGAGGTGACATTGCGAGAAGGAGCAATAGCAGTAACCCTACTGCTACGACGTCAAAAATTTGTCACAATTTTGAGGTATGCCAACCCGTTGTGCGTTTAAACTATATAGTGAGGTGAATTCAGTCAAAAACACAACTATAAAATATGGCTAAATGATGGTGTTTATTAGCAAGGGAAAAATTACATGTTTCGGCCTATAACGGCCATCTTCAGGTTCTGACAATTTTATGCTAAAAGAGTTTATGCATACTATATAAAACTCTTTTAGCAGAAAATTGTTAGAACCTGAAGATGGCCGCTATAGGCCGAAACATGTAGTTTTTCCCTTGCTAATAAACGCCATCATTTAGCCATGTTTTATAGTTGTGTTTTTTGACTGAATATATCTCACTATATAGTTTGTCACAATTTTGTATAGGCTAGTTCTGAAAAGTCTATCATTTCTGCTGTGTACTTGTGTTTCTTACAGTAACACGGCAGCAATAAGTTCGATGTCAAAGGTGAAATACCTGTCACCAAGGTGATGAATGACTTGGTAAATGACCCACTAGAATGTATCAAAGTGAACATGACATGACAGATATGCAGGTCTGCAGTGAAAGACCAAGGGGTACACCGTATGCAAGTTGAATCTCTCGAGTGGAACTTGCCCTTGGGACAGATCTGCTACAAGCAGCATAAAAATATTTCTTTTCTCACGAAGATTTTCAATCCAAATGTAGAAAATAAATGTGAGATCTGTGTTAATGCACTGAAAAAATGGGTTAGAAACGTGATCTTTCTTACTTACTCACTCACTCACTCACTCACTCACTCACTCACATACTCACTCACTCACTCACTCACTCACTCACTCACTCACTTACTCACTCACTCACTTACTCACTCACATACTCACTCACTCACTCACTTACTCAATCACTTACTTACTTACTCCATGGTGCAGAGTCCTTCTTGAGAAGCTAACTGGTTTGCAGCTAGTCAAGAAATTCCCAGCATTTCACAGAACCCGAAGGTTCATCACCGCTATCACAAGCGTTTGCCACCTGTCTCTATCCTGGGCCAGCCCAATCCAGTCCATACACCCACATTCCACCTCCTGGAGATCCGTCCTAATATTACCCACCCATCTACGCCTAGGTCTCCCCAGTGGTCTCTTTCCCCCCGGTTTCCCCACCAAGACCCTATACACCCCCCTCTCCTCACCCATGCGCGCCACATGCCCAGCCCATCTCATTCTTCTAGATGTTATCACCCGCACAATATTGGGTGAGAAAGAAACGTGATCTAGGCATCAAACATATACTGATCATTGTACCAACTGCAGAATCTGAACGAAATGAAGGTGGAAAATTGTTACTGAAACAATACGAATATCCTTTTACAGCCTACTGGTCACGTGACGCACCAACAGTTTAACATTCAACAACTGTACGCTCTGCCCACACTGTATTTATGTGTTTTGTATTTATCTGATAACAAACAGCGAATTGTGCCACTTACAGCATAAACTGATTGGCTTTTATAACCGAGAAGAAAAGTGTTTACTGCGCGGTACGGACTGGGCCTTTATATAAAGCGGTCTGCGCTTCGTCTTTAAAGGGATATTTGCCAATTACTGTCCACATGAAACAACTATATATAATTTATTTGTATCTGTAAACCGCTCTACATGTTTCGGGTGGTATCTCCACCCATCATATGCCTCATGTCACTGCATCCACAGCATCTCCTGTCGTGAACGTGATTGGACGGGAATTGCAGTTCAGTCACGTTCACGACAGGTTGCAGTTACGGTTTTACTAATGTCAGATGCTGTGGATACAGTGGCATGACCTCCTGATGATGGGTGGAGATACCACCCGAAACATGTAGAGCGGTTTACAGATATAAATAAACTGTATATAGTTGCATCTTGTTAGACAATTATTGGCAAATATTTCACGATGCACGGACCGTTGAATGTAAAAAAAACACGAATATTATTCTCAGAGAGCAAAAACGACAACAGAAATTCAAGTACGGAATTCAAAACTATCGGAGGTAAGACCAGACGCAACAACAGTCTCGGGAGATACACCCACGGCCAAAAAAAGTGCGACAGACCTGATGGTCGCGTAAAGATAAAATAAAACACTAAATACATCCTAGCAAGATAACGATACGTTTCTCTTTTTCCAACAGATCCAGACCGGCTCTGGGGTCCACCCAATCTCCTATTCAATGGTACCGAGTATTTTCAGCGGGGTTAAAGCGGCCGGGGCGTGAAGCTGACCACTCACCTGCATCTAGTGCGGAGGTTCAGAATGAGCCATCTCTCTATTGTCCCATACGCCCTCATGACGTAGACAGAGACTACTTTTTTTTTTACTGATGCACATACATTCATGCATGCAAATCTTTGTGCAAAGTATCTGTCATTGTTGTCGGCTATTAAATAAAACTTGGAATGTGTCAATTCTACAGCGTCAAACTGCACGAAAATCCGACCAGCAGTTTTCAAGTTGCTACATGTTCACAATCCGGCACAAAAGCGAAGCGCACTGTGACATCAATCAACATTACGTTCCGTTGTAAGAAAATATTATTCGAATGTTTGAAAAAAAAAATACAATTCCTAAATCCGTAGCCCCAGTATCACGTCCACAGAAATACGCAGTCATCCCCAGTCCCTCCCGGCAGACGCTAGGCTAGTGCATTAAAATCGGCCACGACCGAATGCAATATCCACTATCACCCAGCCACACAAAAAGTGAAGTCCCAGGAAGGGAACTGCGTTCCTCTTCGGCACCACAATACCCACATCTGCCAACCTCCTATGCAATCGATACCGACAAGACAGACCTCAAATCAGAGCCGACGTTAAGAAAGCCTGCAGCTTTACGTCCACTCTCCATATACCACGCGGTACTCACAGGTTCACCATGCCCTATAATGAACCTCTCTGTTTCTGCATGGCGCTACAGCCCCTAGTAGGCCAAGACCTCCCCATTATCGAGACTTCACGATCACACTCAGACACGCCACAGTCGGTAGGACTCCTCTTGACGAGTGATCAGCCCGACGCATAGACCTCTACCTGACCGCACACACAACACTCACAAGAGACAGGCATCCACCCCCCTCCCCCTCCGCCGGGTTCGAACCCGCAATCCCAGAAAGCGGGCGGCCGTATGTACATGCCTTAGACAGCGCTATTACTGTTCATAGTCTCCAACAGTTGAGACAGCGTCGTAACCCCCCCCCCGCCCAAAAAAAAATATTAAACCTCTGGATCATTACAGGACTTGATATTTAAGACACAGAACCATCTCGTACGCCATGACAAACCCATCGTCAATACATCAAGCCTCATACAGCGCGCAGCAAGTGTACTATTTAGAACAGTGGGAAAACCGAACAAAAATGGCGCACCTTTTGTGTGTGCGTGCGTGTGTGTGTGTGTATGTGTGTGCGCGCGCCTGTGCGTGCGTTTGTGTGTATCAGAAAGACAGAGGGAGGCAGAGAGAGCGAGTGCGCGTCATCGTCTCCAACAATAAAGATGAACTGCCAGTTAGTGGAAGTTATACTGTAGGTGTCTGTTGGATTGTAACGAACGAAGGTTCCACACATCGGAATGTAAGCCGCTGTGTTCCCTTCGAACGTACTCTTTACTTAACGACCTGGTCACTGCGTGGCTGCCTGTCATTAGAAAGCGGCAGTCACCGTGCTTCACTCGACATGCAATTGCTATCCGTGTTCAGCAATAGCTAAACGTGAACCAGCAACACTCATATCAAGAAATGACGTCCACTGATGCAACAGGAACAGGCTATTAATGAAGAATCGAATCTAATCCAAAAACTATATTACAATACGTGCCCATCGCTTTCACAGCCGCCAGTACTGTCATTATCGAGATCTTCGCTCCTCCGATAAGTTACATAGCGTAGATTGGTAGTTACTGACATTTCGGGACAACATATGGGTCCATCTTCAAGGGTCAACATCGAAAGCACCGCGCCTTTTCCGTAAACCCCCAAAAAAGAGACGAATTCCCTCCATTGCAACAGCCTTCATAACAGAAAATCACATCACACCTCGTACTTACGAAATTTAACAGTATTTTCAAGAGGTCTGTTATCTTGAAGCTGACTGTACGACGATATGATATGCTGACGGTGCCCCCTTGTGGCTGCACGACGACACACGATCAACACCTGCCCATTATATGCTGAAATCCGCGGTCCCACAAGGCTGTTTCACGTGAGACGCCGTTATCTATTTTTTAACTCCCTTCTTCACAAAATCAGTAGACTGATAATGAAGTTGAAGTGGGCGTGGCCTACTTTAAGAAAGTATTTCAGAATTCGCATGAAGGCAGTGAGAAAAGCAACCGTTTTCGTATTCTCGCCCTCCCCAGTACGAACTGCGTCGCGCAAAAAAGAAAACTAGCTTTTAAGCTCTGTTTCCCTTTGGAGCCTGAGGTTCGCTTTAACACTCACAGTATTTAAAACAGTTAAGCGCTAAGCCACCAAAGTCTACTTTCCCAGCAGCACAATGCATCTAGTGCAACAGATCTAATAACATGCCCAAGCACACTCTTTGTAAAACTATTTATTTCCCATATAACCTCAAAATTTCGCGTAATCGCCATGTTTGTAATTGCAGACTTACATACAATGTTTAACGCATAATATATGTAGCCTATGTACTGTTATGATCTACCTCCGTAATAAATTTCATAAGCATAGTCAGTTTCATAAGCATGGTCAGTTATCATCAGCAAACCAAAACCTAAAGAACATAATTGATTACAATAACAAAATTATCATTCCTCATTCCAAGATCCTAAAAAGAAAGGTGGCAATCATGTTTCCAAATCTCAAAAGTACGCGCGTCCGCCACGTTATTACTACTACCCGTAGGAAATTTAAAGTAATAGCATTTGGGAGACGCTTCAAGGCAAAACCTTAATTCTATCTTTCGTGAAAATAGGTTAATTAATTCATAAATTTAAAGGGGAAAACACGTAGCAAGTTTCATCATCTCACACGCCTACTTCATTCGTTGTAAGGAAGGGGAATATGTTGCAAATTCAAATCCTACAGCACAAAGAACACAATGTCTCTAACATAGACTACTCGCTTGATGTTAATAATACAACCACAGCTTGATGTGAGAATCACACATAACACATAAAATGTGTGGGAAAATTTAAGATTTTTTAAATACTGAAGCGGGTGGTGCATATAGTTACCAGCGTGTTTTAAATGTCTGTTTCCCCAAACACTCTAAGTGAAGGTAAAGGTAAAGCAGTCCCGTTACAGGCCTGGAGTGGCCCAGAGGGTTCCACGAAGTTAAGGTTCCCAGATTACATGACAACGGCACAGGATGGTGGTAAGGTTGTCAGCCTTATGCACCGGCCGCCTTTACCCCAGGAAATGCTCCTGGTAATCATTTCTGTTAGAGGCTGAGTCGACCCCAGGGCCATAGTGCGATCGGAAGGATTTTATGTAAATGAAAATTTCCACTGACACCAGCTGGGATCGAACCAGCGACCGATTTGTAGCACAGCACCTAACCACTGTGCTACCGCGGTCCCCTTCTATCTAAGTTGTTACGAAATGTGACGTTCCCAGGGCACCATACATTAAACCTGCGGTACTCTGACGTACCGCCACGCATTCGGTAGACAAGTACCATAATTTCGCATATATATGCTGAATCCATCTTGATGGTTAAAGTGAGACAAGTAGGGAAGTATGTGGCTACTCAGAAAACGGGAAAAAAGCCGTGTCATGGAGAAATGGAGAAACCAATCAAAACCACAAACTGGTCACGAAGAAGGGATAGATCAGTCCCGAATATGGAGCCAGCAGTTCATCCGAATAGTTGGTAACTGACCAAACTACTAGTACACTCAGTCACATCCTGCAGGACGGCATTTGAACTCCATCCACAGAGCATTCTTACCTGAAATAAATAATCATTCAGCCTTGCATCGGCCGCACATAAAATGGGTAATAGCCAGGGGGGTACACAGAAATTTTGTTCGGGGGGGGGGGGTTCAACAAATTCAGTTGAGGACAGAGGACAGAGAGAACGGGGATCTGGGGGCGGTAGCCCCTAGTCAGGGGTTCTGGAGGCAGCTGTAATTTGGTACAAGAAATTTCATTTCATATAGTAA
>Ga0123355_10019193_pt1 | contig 10878 bp, 14 predicted proteins | sample TergutEmb28metaG_3_FD_89872 | JGI IMG/M metagenome (GOLD analysis project Ga0123355, IMG submission 89872) | Embiratermes neotenicus P1 segment gut microbial communities from Petit-Saut dam, French Guiana - Emb289 P1 | ecosystem: Host-associated > Arthropoda: Insects > Digestive system > Gut ...
CGGGCGCCAAACCGCGGATTTCCGGGAAAAAGCGCGCGCGACCCTCGCTTTTTGCGACCGAGCCGCGGAGCGGAACTACTTAGATATCAGCAACTTACCAGTTTCACGACAGAAACTAGCTAGCGACAGAAGCGCTCGTAAGCGCTCGAGGAAAACCCGATGGTTCCCGACAAAATCAATAACAATGACAGCCGTCTTACCTTCGTTTGCGCGCAGACCACGACCCAGCTGCTGTAGAAATATAACGCTGGACTCAGTAGGTCTCAGCATCACGACGCGGTCTATCGCAGGAACGTCGATGCCTTCGTTGAACACATCAACGGCGCAGACAGCATCAAGTTCCCCCCTCGCCAGTCGCACCAGGGAGGTTTCGCGATCATCAGACCCTTCTGCAGCGAACACTGCAGCTACACGTACGCTCCGAGCCCGCAACCATTCCCGGACATAGATCGCGTGAGGGACGCTGCAGCAGAACACCAGCGAGCGTGTGGCGGGGTGGTCCTGCAACGCACGCCACAGAGCCTGCATCCGCGCTTCGGTCTGCGCTGCCGTTGCAAGAGCCTCCGCATCAAAGCGTCGGTTACGCCACGGGATGTTCTCGTAGTTGATCTCGTCCTTGACACCGAAGTAGTGAAAAGGAACGAGACGTCCGAGCTCAACACCGCGGGGTATACCAGCTGAAAAAGCGACCAGATCATTGAAAACACCGAGTATGTCGGCCGAGTCCGCGCGGTCTGGTGTTGCGGTCAGCCCGAGGAGGAAATGCGGGTCGACGGCGTCAAGAATACGGCGATAGGAGTCAGCCGCAGCGTGGTGGACTTCGTCGATGACAATGTAGTCGAAATGTTGCGCGTGAAGCCGAGCAAGGTGCTCTCGGCGAGATAGTTTCGCCACCGATGCAAACACCAGGTCGGCGTCTAGGTCGCCTTGGTGACCGATGAACCAACCAACTCTTGCTGTCTCGCCTGCCATACGAAGCCAACAGCGATATGCATGTGCTGCCTGTCGAAGAAGCTCGCCCCGATGAGCTAGAAACAGCAATCGCGGTCGCCGTCCGAGTTCCTCGCGAAGCTGCGCATAGTCAAATACCGCGAGCCACGTTTTGCCAAGACCGGTCGCCAGCACAACAAGTGCTCGGCGATGACCCTGTTCGCGAACGTCGCGCAGACGCGCGAGAGCGTCGGCCTGCACTTGGTGCGGAACCGGCGGCGTCGAAAGCGGCTCAGTGGCCACCTCGCCTTCAGGCGGTAGCAGCATTGACCGCCGCGCGCGTCTCGCATAGTCAGCAACCCAGCCGGCATCGAGTCGACGGGCGGACGACCAGAGTGTCTCGAAGGCGTCGCACACCCGCCCATAAGCTATTGAATCGCGGTCTCGATCGACGCGTAGATTCCATTCGATGCCTGTGTCGAGGGCGGATCGCGAGAGATTACTCGACCCGACGAACGCGATTCCGAACGACTGTGATTCAAACCGCCATGCTTTGGGGTGGAATGATCGAACACGTGGGGGCAGCCGCTCGACCTCGACGACCGCGGCCTCGAGCCCACCGGGCGGTTGGTCGTCTTGCTCGTCGCCAGCGGTGGCTGCTTGCTGCCAATCGAGCAATAACTCGAGGGCGCTCGCTTGCGTGATGTCCAGATAGTCGCCCGTAACGATGCGAATGCGGGCACCACGACTGAGAGCCGCTAGCGTTGCGGACCGGACTCGCTCGAGTCCGGACTCCTGAACGAATGCAGCGACGATGGTGATCTCGTCGGCTCGTTCGAACAGCGGTAGCACATGTCGGGAAAAGGGATTGTCTTCCCCTCCCGTCGCAAGGGGATCGATGTTCCGGGTGTAGTTCCCGCGGCTCGGTATGACGTGGCGTACGCCACCTCGCGGGTCGTCCATGTCGCCATGAAACCGCGGAATCACGTGAACATGTAGATGCTGTATGGTCTGGCCTGCAGCCACGCCCAAATTGAAACCTACGTTGAAGCCGTCGGGATGCAACTCGTCATCAAGCTGCTTCCTTACAACGTGCAGAAGCTCGAGAAGTGCGGCGTGCTCGGCGCTCGTTGCGGCGAACCAATCGGCGACCAGACGCCGGGTGATGATGAGGGTGTGTCCAGGTGAGACTGGAAAGCGATCCCGAATTGCAAACGCGAGCTCGTTCGAAGCGACCCAGCTGCTGTCTGGGATGTCAAGAAAGACGGACATTCAGACGTAGTGTCTCACGGCGCAATCTTAAGGGGGCTCTCAAATTACCGCCGCTTTCCCAACCCCGGACTGCCTCCCTGCTCCCATCTGATTCCGCCCTCGAATCGCGGCTGACGTTCGTAGAGAGGCTCTGGGAATCGGTCATTCGCATCTTTCTGGATATGCTTATTCTTGACACGACGTGGCTTTGGAGATTTAGTCTCGAGGTTGATCCTGTGCTTTGTTCTGCAGTGATAGGCAAGTGATTCTGGAAGTATAAAGTCCTCGCAATACTTGCAGATTGGCAAACGCCTCATTCGTGACTCCCCGCCGTGTTTTGTTTTCAAATAGAGACGTACATCACAAATGATAATAAAAAAGAAGCTTAAGAAGAATGCGCTGCAGCAATGAAGCGGTCAAGGAAGTATGTTTCCGATCCTAGCTGTACCGGAGCACGGCCACCAGGCGGGATACCTCACAAACTCTGTGAAGACGACTCGACCAGCGTCGGAAAGGCTCACTTCTTTTGTGTCAGGAACCCGCAAACTTCCTTGAAAGCAGTCAAAGCCCTCATAAGTTATTTGGAGGCGATGAAATAGCGCTGTGGGAGGTATAAATCCTGACTGCAGAATCGATGTCTATGCCATGTGGCTGGGAACACTTCCCGCCTGCGCGTGCTCGCGCGACTCGGGCTTTGCCTCGGGCTGCAGCGAAGCTAGTTGGTGTTCCAGCAGGTGAAAGTCCTGCCAGGGGAACTTGCCCAGTTGCCCCTGTAGTTATATCCGGCGGCGGAGCGGGTGACCAATCCGTCGGAAGCCCGGAAGTAAAAGTCCTCGTTGGCAGGGTGGAAACCTGGTCAGCTCCGACAGGAGGGCGAGCAAATCGACAGGTTGTAACGAAAGTGAACGGTAGTGAAGCCCCGAAATGGGTTCCCCCACCAGAATCGGAGTGTGGGGATGTGGGAAGTGCCGAGACCCTCCCGAGGGGTCGAAGGCCAGAGTCCGCGGCGAAGAAACTGGGCGCATGCGGCCGCGGAACGACCCGGGGTCTCAGACGATGACAGGTCGATAAGGAATACCAACGAAAGCTCGGAACCACTCGTGGGTCGCCTAGGCGTCGCAGTGGGACGCACAGCGAGGGCATTTCGTATAAGCCGAGTCGGTGAAATCGAGATGTGCCTACGAGTGGGGCGGATGGGGCCGAATAAGTGATGATGGTCCAAGACAGCATAACTTGGGCCGGAGCGAGGGCCCCTGGGGTAAAGCGACCAAATGTCGCTTGCATGGAGGTGCACCAGCGCACCGCGTCCCTCGGCTCAGAACGAGGATACGACGGTACAGGCAGCGAAGTGCACGAAGGCCGGTTGCAAACCACGCGACGCGAATACCACGCAGTCGACGGGAAGGCACCGACTGACATTCCAACCTTGAAGCCGTAACGGGGAAAACCCGCCTTACGGAATTTTAGGGAGGAACGAGGAGACGTCGGCATCATCCGAAGCCCGGTCCGCGCCTCGTTCCTACCCGGCAATGCCAGCAAAGGGGCGCCCAAATTTCTCCCATTGACCCGGCTCCCCGGCGACTACTTGTAGACGTGTCCTGAAGCGCCTGCGACGGTCTCGCCAATGCAGACCGTTGTCTTGGCGGTCGCGCGTGCTGGTCGATAAGTCACATGTGCAGGTCTGAGTTACATGCGACTCTACCCGTCTTTGGGCTCGATGCAAGGCTCGTCGTCATCTTGCCATTCGTATTTTCGCCACACCTTGGCCAGATTCAGCTGAAAACCTGCTACCGGGCCTTCGCCTGAAACCTCTGTTGGCTGCAGAAGTTGTTCGACAGGCTTGCCTTTCCGGTAGAAGAATACTGTGCGTTCCTCCACATCGATCAGCCAGCCCAGTTCGACGCCGTTCGCCAACCATACCGATTCCATTTTGTTCTGCAGTTCGGCAAGCGAGCCGGGTTTGCCGTACAGCTCGATCACAAAGTTCGGGCATACGGACGGGAACCCATCCCTTGGAATCGCCCGCTTGGGCATCCGCGCCTCGGTAGCGTAGGAAGCATTCGCGCTGCGCAGCGAGCCGTCAGGCAGGCGAATTCCGACCGCATGATAGAACACACTGCCTTTTTCGTGGCATATCTCCTCCCACCACTGAAAGAACTGCATACCGATCTGCGGGCTCGCTAAAGCTATGCTCGTTTTTGGATAGATCACGACTGCGCCTTCCGGCGTCTGTTCGACGCGAAACTTCGCGTCGCGGCTAATCGTCATAATTTCCAGATCCGTCAGCGGAGGATCGAAGGTCAGGCGGCGTGGCAGTTTGATCTGCATATCGAGCGCATCAGCTCGTCGAGTTCATCATCCGTGATTTCGGGATCAGTCATTGTGTCCTTTCGTGCAGCGTTTCTAGGGTGACCTAGTCAAGGGCCAATCTGCAACGCCGCCGCAACGATCGCTTTGCCTGGATTGTTCGTTGCTGTTGGCCAACCTTATAATAGATCTAGGTGGGTATGCATTTGACTCAGGTAGACCCAATATGTAGTATGCGACGGTGGTGGATGAAGAGTATCCGCGTAGTTTGATGGAGTTGGAAGCAAACTTCTCCACCGAAGCGGCGTGTCGCGCATACCTTGCGCGACTTCGGTGGCCGAGCGGTTTCCGGTGTCCCCGCTGCGGTTCGGAGAAAGCATGGCCGGTGCGTGGTCTGTGGGAGTGCGGCGGTTGCGGGTGCCAGACTTCGGTCACGGCCGGAACCATTTTCCAGGACACGCGAACTCCTCTGCGTGTATGGTTCCGCGCGATGTGGTGGGTGACCACCCAGAAGAACGGAGCCAGCGCCTTGGGGCTGCAACGCGTGCTGGGGGTAAAAGAATATCGGACAGCTTGGACGATGTTGCACAAACTGCGTCGTGCCATGGTGAGGCCCGGACGGGATTTGCTCGCCGGCAGAGTGGAAGTCGATGAGTGCTACGTGGGCGGCCTGGAAGAGGGTTTGCGGGGCCGACTCAATCTGGAGAAAGCCCTGGTAGTGGTTGCCGCTCAAGAAGATGGGCCAGGAATCGGTCGCATTCGCATGCGCCAGATTCCGAACGCTTCGGCCGAAAGCCTGATGCCCTTTGTGCAGGACTCGGTCGCACTGGGAAGCCTTGTCCACACCGACGGGTGGTTGGGATATCTGCCGTTGGGGAACAAAGGCTACGAACACGAAGTCACGTTTCTGAAGGGAAAGAAGAAGACTGCATCGGAACTGATGCCACGGGTGCATCGTGTGATCTCCCTACTGAAACGCTGGCTGATCGGAACCCATCAGGGAGCGGTGAGTCAGAAACACCTCGACTACTATCTGGATGAATTCACGTTTCGATTCAATCGTCGGCGGTCTAAGAATCGAGGCAAGCTCTTTTTTCGACTTGCGCAACAAGCAGTGGCGGTCGATCCGGCTCCCTACGAGCGAATCGTCCACCCGCCCCAAAAAACCGAGGGCGAATCACAATCTATTGGGCCTACCTGAGTTAAATGCATACCCATCTAGATCTAAATGAAATTCCAGCCGCTTCGGCTGGAACGGCGTCCTGAGCCCTTCTCCCATCAGGATTGGGTGTTCGAGATAAAGTATGACCGCTGCGTGCTCTGGCTCAGATCGAGCACGGGAGATGCAAACCCGTGTCGCGGAATGGGAACCAGTTCAAGTCGTTCCGCACACTCTTCTCAGACCGACCACCAAGTCAAGCCTGAGTCGAACGGCGTCCGGTGGCTGTGGCCGCTGCGGATTTAAATGAGGAAATGACATTGTCAAAACGTTTGCAACAAAACGACCCCGTTGTGTACACATCCCGTGCCCATTTCGAAGGTCTCGGCGATCTCGGCAGGAACGATCTTTATCGGGTCACATACAAATTCGTATGTCCGACATGCCACGAATCCCACCACGGTACTGCTAACGCTGAATCGGGCGGGCGGACTACGCACTTTGGCGGCAAGTGTGGACGTTTTTGCGTTCAATTGCCCGAAGTGCGCTGAAGACACGAAAGCCCCGGGGTTTGGAGAACCTGCCTGGCTCAGTCCTCGGTGGGAATAATAACGTCCCGTCGAGAAAATCCCGGCAGACTTTCCCAAGTGCGAGCCTAACCTCATCGAGGCTCGGCCAAGAAGCGCCTGCACGGTATCGCCAGCATCCGAGTCCGGCAATGGCACGGAAGTGAGGTGACGAACTCTTGTGCGCGCAATGCGGCGGGCCGGTCCGGCATTGCGCGTAAGGTTTACAATCTGGCGGAGAAACGGGAGGGCCGGAATGGGAATACTGGAGACTTCTCAGAAGGTCGTTAAACTCGCTAACGCGGTCGCCAACCCTGAGTTCATTGAAGCCGCGATCGAGGCCAACATTGAGGCGTTTGAGCTGAGAAGCGCGAATTTGGAATTGCAAAAACGGGTGATGCAGCTTGAGAAAGATGTTGAGGAACTCAATGCAAAGTTGACTCTGGACGGCAGAACCCGAAAAGCGGGGTGCACCAGCGAACGCTGAGCACGCGAACTTTAGTATTGCTCGGCCACTCGGAATGAGCGAGATTGATGGCCCACATTAAAACCGTGAGCTAGACTGTGTTTCGGGCTAACTCCCGCCAGGAACGCCGTGGTCCTCTCTTGTGACTCTGCCATCCTGGTGCACCCAATAGATCGAAGCCTTGAGTTCCTCAAGAAACCACCTAGCGCGGCTGGAAAGATTCCGATAGGTAATCTGATCAGGCAGCGCCAGCGCCAATGCAACGGAAGCATCTTCTCCATGCCACAGTATCAGGTCGAACATAGCGTGTGAAAACCAGTGTCGAGCCTGCGTTGCTGGGGTCGTTTTCACGGTGCCAACTGGATAACCCTTAGCTGAAATCCAGGTCTTCTGCCCAGATCGAGCAACGGCGATCATGTCTTTTCCTTGTTGCTTGGTCGCCGTATTCGCGACGAACTCAATCCGAAATCCGAGCGTTTGAATGTGGCGAACAGTTGCCGCCTGCACATGTCCCTCCCAGTGCCAGGGTCGCTCTTCGGGTGGTGAATTCGGTTTGGGTGATTTTTCCGAGGCTGGGTTCACAAAGTTCCGAATCTTGCCGTCCACGCGACGGCGCGTGAGAATTCCAATCTGTTCCATTCTGCGACATACCTGATTCGCCTGTTGTCGCTGCGCGAGTCCAAGTGCCACTGTCAGCGCGTCATCGTCAACACCCTCTGGATGGTGCGTTAGATAATCGAGAATCCTATCCTGAACCGTCATTCGTCGCTCCACAGAAGACCACGTCCACTGTGCCAAAAATTCCAACAGAAGTTATCAGCCACGGTGCTCTCCGTCGTTGCGCCAGAGCACCGTCCGACGTGCGGACCGGCGACGATCCCCGTTGCCTGAGGTACAATTCACCAAATCGAGATGAATTCATCGGATTTTTTCCACATGTTGCGTCCGCCGACTGAAATCTGGACCGCGCTAGGTCCTAAAGTATTCCTCCCCGCCGTTAAAGGCGTCTACATTATTTAGGACCGCCAACGCAACACCCGTATGCCGACTGAAGGGCGCTTCCGAACTCATATACATTGGCCAAACAAGCAATCTTCGCCGTAGGCTGAAAGCGCACGCCAATTCAGTCAGAGACAAGGGAACGCTGCTGGGGCTCATTCATGACGCAGTCGGAGGGTTGGAGGTGGCCTTCTCCCAATCGCCTGAGCCACGTCGGCACGAAAGTAAGCTCCTGTACCAATACCTCACAGACCACCTAGAACTACCGCCGTTAAACAACTCCCTTGCTAAAACGGATTTCCAAAACTAGACCTGTCGCTCCTGCACCTTAATCCGCAAGGCACCGCGGAGCAGAGAGAGCGGGCGCTAATAGAATGTTTTCGTCTGGTGCGGGAAAAAGAGGAAAAAGCCAATGCACAGCCCAGGAACACCAATGACAATGTGTGAAAGTCCTCCTGTAGATTACGACTGCACCAAGGACCATGAAAGCCCCGAAGGCAAGTCTCCGTTTTGGCGTAGTCGCGCTTCCTGAGGTAGAACCACTATTCGCGGTGGGCGAGTCCGGAGAAGTTCTTCGAGCGCGAGGTCGATCTTGATATGACTGTGTGGGACAGCTCGCGTGCTTGCGTCAAGAGCAAAGAGACAATTCCCGCCAGAGCCGAAAATGTGTTTAACTGTTGCGTTTAAGTTCGAATGCGATCCTTCAAAACAGCCGCGCTTGAAACGCTTCATCGGCGGGGCCCGATGGAAATCTGATTTCTTGTAAACACCGTCCTGAGATCGGTGCGGTTGAAGACATTCCGACACGAAGAACTTCTGCGCGAGGCATTGAGCGGGAAAGCGGGTTTCACCGTCGTCGAATATCCGAAATACCGTCTTAAGGTTTCGCCAAAAGCCGTGAAACTGCCAAACGGGAAGTACGCGCGCACCGCTTTGCTGGCGCTGAAAGAAGCTTCGGGGCCATTGGCTCTACCGGATCTCGTCCATGCCTACAACTCCAAATACCGGCATGCTGCCATATGCCCTGAGTTTTGGATGTGGCAGTTCCTAGATGACAAGAAGCTTTCCCGCATCATTGCCAAAAGTGGAGCGCTCCGTCTTGATTTGACGGATGCCATGCGGCAGGAACTTGACGGCAAGACGACTGTCGAGAAGATGGGCTTCTCTAGATTCTAGAACGCTGGGGGGCGTTGCGGAGCGCCTGGATGAGAAGAGTATTGAAATAGCGCTTGCCAACCGGCCTGATCTGATCGAGGATGGGCTGAGAGTCTTCTCGCGGCAACACACGACTCCTGTCGGTATCATTGATTTGCTCTGCCTTGATCCAAAACGGAACTACGTTGTGGTCGAGGTCAAGAAGCCAAATGTGGACTTACAGAAAGTCGTCGGCCAAATCACGCGCTACATGGGGATGGGCGCGGAAGGAAATCGCTACGAAGGGCCAGACAGTCAGGGGGATAATCGTTACCGGAGGACGGGATGAGCGATTAGAATACTCGCTCGTTTCTATCCCGAATATCCATGTAGTCTACTGGCTGGACTCTGTCGGCAAATGGAAAGCGAACCGGGTAGAATACTCCGATGGCCCTCCGACACGAAGACGATACCCCGACAGAGTGTGAACTGGTCGTCGACAGGCAAAGAAGTAGCGAAGCCGTCCTGCCTCTTGTCTGCCTCTTATAGCTGCCCAAACCGGCCCAAATGACGCCAAACTACACCTAAGATACGGCTGTATTTCCAAGCATTTAGCGTCGCCGCCAACCCGATGCAGTGCCTTAGCAAACCGCCGCATTCGGCCACTCTGCCACCTGCGTGTGGGATCACGGCGGCGCAGCGGCTGGGCTTCCCAAATCTGGATCGCAGCCTCGTCGCGTTTGCGAATTCCCTGACGATTGACAAACCTGATATGTAATCGAGGTTAAGCAAGATACGATAATCCGATTCCAGTCGTGAGGCTCCACCAAGCCACCAATTTCCTTTCCACATTGCGCTTTGAGCCGTCTCTACTCAATCTGCATTCAACTATTCAACTCCAGCACTACAGTTACGAAGGTCTGTTCAGACGGGAAGCTCGAGGTTCGTCTGCCCATTACTGCTTGGCAGACAGAGGTTGTTGCTGATCCTTCTCTGATCGGGGATCGACGATCTCCATTGAGGCAAAACGGGTCATCGTGTGGGAGTCCGCTCGCTAAGGGACCCTCGACCTTCCCACAGCTACGGCTTGACTCGGGAGGTAAAATGTTGCAGCTACTTCTCTGTAGGGTTCTCCCATGCTGTTGCAGTGTTCCGTATTCCCGCCTTTGACCGAATCCGCACAGGAGGTTCTGTCCTATGTCTTCCCAGGGAGCCAGTTTCACGAGATCACGATCGAATGCCGTATGGTGCTTGGCGAGAAACGTTAGTTCTATCTTGCCTCACGGCAAACTACGACAGCCGTCTTGGGCGGCTGCTCCGCTTCCGAAAAGCTGGGAGAGAGTTCCAATGGAGACCGGCGTTCCACGGCGAACTCTGTCACTCTGCCCTGAGTGCAATCGAGAAGCTGCAGACGCTGTGATTAGGGGCAATGCCAGCGTTGCCGACTTCAGGGATAGACCTGGAATCATCGAGGCGGAAATCGTGGAGGAAGCAGGACGCATCCTTATGCGGAAGGCCTGCGAGAAGCATGGCCCATTTGAAGACTTGCTTTCGAACCATGCGGCGTTTTTCAAACGGATGGAGAGCCTCGGGTTTGGCAAAGATTTCAAATGCACTGGTGACGAAAGAATTCACAATCATGGCGTAAACAGCATCAGGACGGGTCGAGGTACGTATTTAATCCTCGACCTGACCAACCGCTGTAACATGATCTGTTCGCCCTGCTACATGGACGCCAACGCCCTTAGCTACGTCCACGAATTAGACATGCAGCATGTGAGGTCTGTGTTCAAAGGAGCAGAGTCCTTCAAGCCTCAGCGAGAGATTAACGTCCTGTTCTCGGGGGGCGAAGCGACGCTCTCACCGATATTCCTGGAGGCCGTCCGACATGCTAAGAGCGTGGGTTTCCATCGGCTTCATGTCGCTACCAATGGAATTCGCTTGGGTGCAGATCTTTTAGATTTTCCTATTTTCATGAAAATTGTGGCTCGTCGGCGCGAGGGTGTTAGGACTCTCCTTATTTCTTGACGATTTTCAGAGCAGGGCGACGACCGGGTTGGGACAAG
>Ga0123355_10019194_pt1 | contig 10878 bp, 8 predicted proteins | sample TergutEmb28metaG_3_FD_89872 | JGI IMG/M metagenome (GOLD analysis project Ga0123355, IMG submission 89872) | Embiratermes neotenicus P1 segment gut microbial communities from Petit-Saut dam, French Guiana - Emb289 P1 | ecosystem: Host-associated > Arthropoda: Insects > Digestive system > Gut ...
TACTTGAGTGTATTTTGTGTGTAATTGTCTTGGGCCAATGGATATAGAATTGTATTAAGTAATTTACTACCGGCCTTGCGCGGATTCATGAGATTGTGTTTCTATTCTAATGTTTACTGTTTTTTCATTGTTCTCAATTACTTTATGTTCAAACTGTCAATACAATTACTTTGTGTTATGTTATCGTGTGTTGTACTTGGTTGGCTAACTGTTCCCACGAAACCCCGCTGTCTGGAGCACGACTGCTCAAAGGGCTGGCGACAAAATTGTGCGGGCCCTCTGATCGACATCTAGAGGCGCTGCCCTAGCGGCACGCCACCCGAGGGCTCAGTGGGGACACAGTTTCTCTTGACGACTACAAGGATTACGCAACGTTTTATACCAAACCATACGTCTGTTCCCCACCCTAGTCTTGCTCCTGCACGTGCGCTTACCAACTTTTTTTCGGACGCCATCCTGTTTATGAATTCAGGTTCGATGCCAGACGAATCCAAGTGCCTTTTGTAGTAGACAGAGAGATGGCAGTGAAATCTCTAAAATTCGTGGTATTGTGTCCAACAGCAGGCCAGACGATAATGACAACCTGCGTTGTAATGTCCACACATATATCATCTTCACAGACATAGCGCAATATCCGGATTGGATTGATATCAATCTCATTTGAAATTAGTATCTTACAGAAATGTCTTTATTCGGGATGGATGTGTTACTTGGTTCAAACAAGTATCGTCAGGATGCAATGGACAGTGTCGTATATACGCTTTACAATTAGACAGTTTAACTGGAGAATCATATTCACAGAAGTACGCTTCAAACACAAGTTATGCCTCGATGATAGGACCTCATTAGTTATGTATGTCACTCGGCCTTTAACTTTTATTAGTCCGTAAACTAGAAGGCCTAGCTGTTTTTTTTTTCAAGACACTCTGAGCGAACATTAATTCAGATCGCAGTTTTGGAAATATTCTAGTTTGAAATGCTTCGCCACGATACGATATTTGAAACAAATGTCCTGACTTGTAAGAAACACTGCACTCTTTGTCACCAATACACTTTTCAATATAATATTCATAATGTAGTTTTCAATACAGAGCACGAATAATTGGATTCGGTTTGCTCTATTGAGAATCCCTCCTACAAAACACGGGTACATTCTGAAATATCCACATAAAGTTTTTCATTGTTTAAGGCGTGGTTATATTACTAACGAACCAGAACCATTTTGTGTTTTGAATCTCAAACGTGCCATAATAAATTCCTTGTCCATCAAATTCACACAATTGTCCGATGCTGGAATCATGTGAAAAAGAAATATTTTGGAATTGCAGCCATTCCATTTTAGCGAACTGAAATAAATGTAAAACCACTTGTTAAAAACATGTTTAAAAGTTCACACAGTGCTAATTTTTAACAAAAAAAAAACTTTTTCAACATAGTTGTACTTCAGCGCTAGGTGTTTGTAGATTATGGTCTGTACCTAACATCTGAAACAACAGCAAGTAAAATGGTGATTTTGAAAATGCCAAGCAGGAAGCTAATTTTATAAACCACTTCCGTGCACAGAAATTGTCAGTCTTTTTTTCTTTAAATGTGCTATTGAACTATATGCCCCACTGATTTCTGTCTACTACAAAAGGCACTTGGACTCGTCTGGCATAGAACCTGAATTCATAAACAAGATGGCGTCCGAAAGTAAGATGGTAGACCTGAATTCATAAACAAGATGGCGTCCGGGGCTCTTGCCTATTTTTGGGTTTGGGAGCCCACTGCACCATTGCCACGCCGGGTTGGGGCTGGAATTCGAAAACAAGATGGCGTTGAAGCCTAAGGTAGTTTAGACTTAGTACATTTATGCATGTATAAATGAGGTTATATCGCCGTATGTGTAATACGTAATTGAATGCAAGAACGCAATACGATTTAAACGATTGTACTGCCAACCTCATGTGGCTACCTTCAAGGATTGCATCGGTAAATCCGCCTCACGGTTGTAACGTCCCGGGTAAAACAACTCAATTTAGACAAAATTTAATGGTATGGTGGTTCCTCCCGAAATTGACACACAAAACAATAGCCATGGAAAAAACCTACACCCTGAGTTTATTTCTTTGTGACGTCCCCTCTATCTCGAGTGACAACATATTTCGGGCGTAGGCTGGGCATAGTGGTTCTCCGAATATGGCAACACAAACTATAACCTATAGCCCGACCTAAAACACATCTGAGTTAATTTACAGTGTAAAGTCGGGCTTAAAATTAACAGCGATACCCAACATTCACACCAACATTAAATATCTTCTAGGATATTACTAAAATGAAACCATTATCAAGAAAAAAGAGACCTCCATCTCAAGTTTATTTCTCTGTAATGTCATCAGTCCTCCGCCTCGCGGCTGTAATGTCATTAGTTTCCGGTGACGATAGAGTTAAAACAGCGGTATTTGGGCTTAGATTGGGTAACGTAAGAACCTCTTCCAACCGAGAGAGGGACCTACCACTCACCAGTTGGGTACTTCTAATAATTTTTTATGGATTTTGTTGGTGATGGCCATTCACAATTTAATCAATAAATAATACCATTATTCCGCTGCGAAACATAGGGCATCCACAAGAATCCTCCACCGCATTCTATTCTTGGCGTCGCACTTGATTTCTGCCCAGGTTTTTTTCACTCCTTAGGCATCTTCGAGCACCGTTCTTCGCCACGTATTCTTCGATCTCCCCCTGCCCCGTTTGCCTTAGGGGGTTCCACTCTAGGGCTCGTCTGGTTATGTCGTCTATCGGTTTCGGCAGTGTTTGGCCCAGACATCCCCACTTACGTTTCCTGATTTACAAATCTATTCTTGGTTGTTTCGTGCGCATCCACAACTTATTATTTGTTATCTGGTCCGGCCAGAAAATTATTAATATTTTCCTAAGAATTTTTTTGATAAAGACTTTGCAATTTAGTTGTTATATATTTCGAGTTTTTCCAGGTCTCACAGCCATAGAGTAAGACGGCTTTCACGTTCGTATTAAAGATGTGAAGTTTGGTTTGCGTTGAATATGTTGTTGAGTGTCAGATCTTGTTCAGTGCACTAAATGTTGTTGGGTCTTTCTTATAGAGCCTTAATGACCTTATCACTTCTCACTGTGTTGTCAATAATACTACCCAGATATGTAAACTGTCTCTTTCGATAGTTTCATTGTGTATGCAAAGGGGCTGTTTGTTGTTCAGAGCAATACGCATTTCTTTAGCATTCTTTACTTTGATTTTTGAACCCGCTTCGTTTGATTCTTTTTCTAATCTTTCGAGCACTTTTTACATTGCTCGTGTACAGTGGGTTAACAGATATATGTCATCCGCATAATCTAAATCCATCAGTTTACCCCATATTTCCCATCTTATACCTTCCGATTCTTTACATACTTTGGCCATCACATAGTCTAGAGTGACATTAAACAACAGGGGTGAAAGCGTACATCCCTGTTTTACTCCATTCAACACCGGTATTATACCACATTCTTGTGTAGAGCATTGCATGATGATTGCTTATAAATAGCGTGTATAATAGAGATTATCTTTTGTGGTACACTTTTTCCTTCAGTGCCAATCAAATTGCATCCCGTGCCAGGGTGTCAAAGGCCTGTTGTAAATCTATAAAAACCAGTTGAAAGGGTGAAGGAAATTCTATTGACTGTTTGTGTAGGAATGATTCCTGTATGCAAGTAACCCTGACTACTCGTTTCTGATTTCAATCTCTTTGTAAATCAGGTTGAATAAAGATGGCTGCCAAGTAACGAAACGTGTTACTGTATTCCCCAACATTTTGGTGCCGTGACCAGGATAGAGGAGAGAGCGAGTCGCATACGTAGTGCAAGTGTTGTTTTGTTGTGTTGTGCCAGAATAACTGTGAACGAGAGGATTGAAGTTAACGGTGAGACTATAAGCTTAGATTACGCAGACACAACGTTATTCAAGCACGCAGCTGCCGCTGTATGTGGGATGCTTGTTGGCACTACCACGCCATCTCAGGGATTGCGTACCGGCCGCCGAGCTAGTCGGTAAAGAGGCTCCCTGCTTGCTCTTGGACCCTCGGCGCAGTACGCCTGCCATATCTCTACTCGAGCCGCGGAAGTAACAAATAGCTGCCGTCTACCGGTGTTACATCGAGGCCGGCTAGTAGCGCCATCTGTTGGCAAACTGGATTACCACCACCAAACATGGCCCAACAGTTTCACAGCCTGAATTGTAAGCGAGCCCAGGAACGCGGCAATATTACTCTCTTCTCCAGCTCGATTCACTCCTTCACGGAGGAGACAGCACGCGACAATTAGGAGAATTACAAGGGCCGCCTGTAAGAGGCGCTGGAGTACATGTTGAAGTTAGACGACACTATTCACAACCTTCTCACTGACAAAGAATACGACGCGGACGTAACACCTTGCGAGGAATATATCGATGCAGCTAAGCGTGCTATACAGAAGGCCGGCCATGGCCTTGAGAAAATTAAATCTACCGCAACTGACAACCTAAAGTCGAGTCCGACTTTTCCACCGGTGAATCACTGAGACGGAGTAAGTCGCACAATTAAGTCATTATGTTAGACTGCCCCTCCTCAAACTAGAGGCCTTTTCGGGGATATAGAAATCTGGGCACTGTTTTTGGTACAGTTCGAGTCCTCAATTGACAAGGACCCATCCTGTCAGTAGTAAATAAAGAAGTGTTTCTCCGCGGCTGTTTAGTTGCGCCGAAGATGTTAGTTGAGGGTGTTGCTGTGGTTGCCGACACCTAAGAGGAGACGAAGAAGATCCTCCTAGCGCGCTACGGTGACAAGAACAGGATAAATCAAGCGCATCTAGACTATTTAGAGAATGTGCGAACGATTCAATACCCGACATCAGACACGCTGAATACCGCGTTTACTGAGTGCCAACGGCGCATTCAGGCTCTCCGGGCGCTTGGGAGGACGTGAATGGATACGGCAAGTGTTATTGCCCCCGAAATAATGCGGGCATTGCCTCACGACTTTTGCCGCTGTTGGATCGTCCAAGCGAATAGGGGGTGCCATTCGGAAGGGGACGTCCTCTCATTAATAAAGTTTCTGGGAGCGGAATTGAACGGGGTTCTCACCACGCATAAAATACGCAGCGAGCCTACAAGCCGACACGACTATAATCACACCGCGGCCACAATTTACGCACAGTCAAAAACTACAGTCCCGACCCGAAGGGCCGGCAAAGAACCGGGACCCTTTTTTGAGTTATACGAATCTCATGGCCATTGGGCACAGGACTGCGAGAGGGTTGTGAAAGAATCGACAAGCTGAAGAGGGCGCATCGTTGCTTTCTGTTCCTAAATCGGGGACACGTGTCTTCCAACTGTAAGAAGAAATGGAATGTACAGTGCACGAGGTGCAGGAAGTCGCACCATCAATCAATTTGTGACGATGGTGTCAACACTGCCAGTGTGGTCGATCAGAGCAATATCACGGCACTAATGAAGGTAGACGTCGTCACCCCCGCCTTTACCTACCTACAGGCGGCGCGGGTGCGGATCGTAGGACCCATGGGACTGAGCAGGATCACTCGTGTGCTGGACGGCGGAAGCCAAGTAATGTTTATTACCAACACCTTGATAGAAAATTTATAGCTGAGGACCATTGAGAGCCGAGAACCGAAAATCTCAGCATTTGAGTCGCAGCCCGCCCCACCAAGCCAACGCACACTTGTCCGATTTAACGTTACGGGTATTTGATCGAATAATACTATCCCAATCAGCGCCTTTGAGAGCGCGCAAACGCTTTCATCGCAACAGGTTGTCCCGAAGGAAATCCGAAGCTTGGCACGTGGCCGTAGAATATGGCTGGCTGATTCTAAGACGAATAAACAAGAAGACCTGCCCGACGGAATCCTCATTGGTGACGACTCGTACTAGATGTTAATAAAGGACAATTCGCCAATACGCCTCTCGGAATCCCTGGTGCTGATCCCTTCCATTTTGGGCTGGTATTTAGTGGAAACCGGTCAGTAGCACGCGTGAACTTGACTGCAGTGAACTTAGTTCACTCCGACCGGCTATGCCTGCCTCCCGACGACGAACTCAGACTCTTCTTTGATCTAGAGGCCAAAGGAATAAATGCTGACCTAGACCGAACCATGAGCGTTGAAGACTCAGCGCTCTTGTAAGTGTTCCATACGTCCTTTCGCGTCCAAGACCAACGAAGAGAGGTTTCCCTTCCGAGGAAGCAGGGTGTCCTCCTACCCAGCAATAAAATGAACGCCTCCCCAAGACGAACTAACCTGAGAAGGAGATTCGACAACCACGAATCCTTGAAGGATGTCTACTAAGCTCAAATTGTAGATTACATAGCGAAGAGATAGGTGGAGGTAGCCCCCTTGGAAGACTCAACCGACGGTGTTCTATTTACTGCATCGTGCGGTGAAGAAAGAGAAAAGTGAAAGCCGAAGTGCAGGACAGCGTTTACTTCTCATCGCACGACAACAACGCACCTTCCTTGATCGAGGTCCTGGAGGTCAGAACTTATTACCCGAGATTCTTACGATTCCATTCCGATTTAGACTGCATCACTCAGCCATTGTCATAGTCATTACGCAAGCGTTCTTGCAGCTGATCCTTGATAGAGACGATCGGGAATTGACCGCGTTTGTTGGTAAAGAACTGTTCCCAATGGCGAAGGGTGTTACCGCACGATGGACGAGGTAAGAACTTATCGTATTATATGACTCCCCTTCGGACTTATCTGCAGTCCATTTCTGCTCGCTACGACGCTCAGAGAACAAGAAGAAAGACACAAGACGATGTTCCCCGCGGCTGCCCCCTGAACAGACAAATACACATTTATAGACGCTTCGCAGCCGGTGCGGAGGACGAAAACGGTACAATACAAGTTTATTGCGAGCTGTCCTCAGTGATGAAGTTGATTAACCTGCTCGTAGCTAAATAGGTCACCAACTTAAAGCAGCTGAAGGCCATATGGAGGGCCCAAGGAAAGAGTGTGGATTTTCGGACACAGATCCTGTGGTCCAGTTGGAATACGGCTGCCGAATGTTTGTGTATTGACGCAGAGGAAATTACCGACAAGTGGAAGGAAGGACCAACGACCAAGAGGAGTTTTCTACAAACAATCGCTGGCTTTCATGGTCCACTCGGGCTGTTTTAAACGGTGCCCCTCGTCGGGACACCTGGTGCCGAGGCACCAACTGAGACGAATTCGTGCCCACATAACTTGGAAAACGATGTCACGTTTGGGTATCTAGTCTGTCTGCCTAGCCGCGAGTGCACGTTCCTCGATAGCTGGCTAATTCGGGAAACGAAAAATCCCGTTCTCACGTATTTTGTGATGCCTCTGAAAAGGCCTATGGAGCAGCGCTCTACGTCCGTAACCCCAAAGAAGACTACACCCTAGTCCGTTTGATCTGCAGCAGAATAGACTGGCATCGGTAAAAAGAGTAACGCTGTCGAAATTGGATCTTCTGGAGGCGTTAGTGCGAGCGCGGTTGCGCAGCTACTTATGCGAGGCGACAGCCTAGGACACTACTCATGCGACGTTGTGGACGGACTCCACCGTGGCTCTAAGTTCGATACTGGGTGATCCAAATAGTTTGAAGACGTTCGTCTTTAGCCGAGTTGCAGAGACTTAGTTCCAAACCTCCAGCAAAATGAAGGCCCTGCCCGGGGCAGGAAAACTCAGCGGACCACCTCTCGAGGTGAATAAGGGGCGGCAGATACAGTCGTTAGAAATCTGGTCGTACGGGCCATCGTGGCTTAAGAAACGAGAAGAGTGTTGGCCATCTAGGGCCAACGCAGTGGCCAAATCGCTCCCAGAAGAGAAAAGATGGGGCCTCACCACGTTTTGACATCATCGACAAATGCTACCCTCATCGACACATCAAGATTTAGCTCGTAATGGAAGCTAATTCGTACAACTGCTTTGGACCATCGATTCCTACATAACGTGCATAAGAAGGAGAAAACTACAGGAAAGATAAAAGCCACGGAACTCGCGGCTGCACGCTTGTATTGGATCCGAGTGGTGCAGAGGGAGATCTTCGCGCCAGAAATGGAAGCTCTCCCATGGAATGCAGCTGTGTCTAGTAGCTTCAAAATAGCACGATACAACCCCATCTTGGAAGAAGAACTGATCCTCCTAGACTGTAATCTGTAGTGTTCTGATCTCAGCAGAGAACAACGTAAACCCCTGCTTCTTGCAGACCCTCACCGCTTCACGGAGTTACTCATAATGCATTCGCATATACGGCTGCATCATTTCGTAATTAGCGCCATTTTATCGGCGCTTTAGACCGATTTCTGATAGTCCGAGGCAGACAAAGTATCAAGAATATCCTGTACAAATGTCGACCTTGCAAAATCTTAACTCACGGGGCCAGCAAATTGAAGCCCCATTGATAGCGGACCGTGGGTGAACTTCAAGGCTCTTTGCGGTCACGGCAGTAGGCCTTGCCTTTCCCTTCTATGCAAGGGTGGGGAAGGAAACGCAGAAGGCATACATCGCCCTATTGATATGTGCCTCCACTAGAGCAGTGCATCTTGGACTATGTACGGATATGAACACTGCTAAGTTTCTCATGGCACTTCAAGAGTTCATTGGTCGCCGAGGTCTCCCGAGTACGGTTTACTCTGATATCGCTAAAACCTTACACCAGCGAACCTGGAGCTTGTCGAGGTTTGGCGCGCCCTGTCCTGTTGCAAGGCCCACAAGTTCCTTGCCCAAAACAGTGTAATTTGGAAGTTTATTGCACCACGAGCGGCATGGTGAGGAGGCAGGTGGGAACGGATGGTGGGGACTGTAAAGCGCTGCCTCCGAAAGGTACTTGGGCAATCGAGCTTCACGGATGAACAAATCAATACCACGCTGATCAGCATTAAGGCCGCTTTGAACTGAAGTCCTATCACGTATAGCGGAGATTTGGACGCTCTTACTCCAGAACACTTCTTAATAGGAGGAAGCCTTGTCACCATACCAACAGGACCTGAAACGAGAAAGGATCTCACCATGGAGTTTGGATTGAGATTTAAACTCTCAGAAAACTTCTGGAAACTTTGGCAGAAAGAGTATCTACTCCAATTGCGGAAATTTCACGATGTGCGGAAGCCTCAGGTGTGCCGCGACGTACGAGAGGGGCTGTTCGTCCTGATCCAGGAGGACGTACCCCGCGGCACATGTGAAAGAAAGCAATACTTTATAACCGTCCGGCTTACATTTCTAAATCAATCGGTTCATGGGACCTAATTTTCAGGGACTACCGTGGTTTGAGTTTGATAGGCTTTGTGATTAACTATTACTACGATTTTATCCGAATAGGCAATCTGAAGAAACTGTTGTGTTTTTATTTTGTATCCAGTCATTGGGCGCTAATTTTATACAGGTGTTTTATTATTGCTTAAGATCACCGTAGCACGGATCACTCAAACGTAGAAAACTTATAAATTTCTAATTATTAGCTTTAGTCTGTTAATGTGGCCTAAATCTGGAGTGAAGCACACGCGCGTCCTCCTACGACAATCGAAAACTTTTGTCCCTCACTACAATATGCGAAATTACGATTCCCCGTTTCGAAATTCCCCCTACTCTAATTTGCCTAACAAGTCTGATTGGTCCCCTGTAAATTTAGCAGTCTCGTAATAGGCCGAAAACTTTAAAATTTTTTATTCTTCCTCCCCATTGGTTCCTAATGACGGAAGCGATATCTTTTAACTCAACCTATGTACGCCCCGTAGTAGCGTACTTTACTGGACATTTTTAATGGGTGACCGTAACTATAATGGCATCCACTCCTAGTGATTTACATTTCGTAAAAGTGTCAAACCCTCGAATTTTGAGTGTCAGAGCAAACTTCAAAACTCCATTAAACTTGACATTGATAAATACGTAATAACTAGAAATCTCGTTTGTAAATCTTACCGCACCTTCTATCCTATTCTAACCTCTACTTGTCTCTTTCTTCAATTGTCTGTCCATCCTACTTCACACATGAATCTTTCTCACTCTCGGTCCTGTACCCATCCTTCTCTTTGCTATTCAACTTACCTTTGTATCCCTTACCAGATGCTTCTAACCACCCTCATTCGGACACGTTTTCCTACATTTCAGAAAACGATTTTGGGCCTTCCAACCAAATAACTGTTCCCACCGGTTATAAGTTGAAGGCCTATGAACAGGGAGAGAACACAAGTTGTGGACATTTATCCTCCATACCCCGGAAGGGAACAAGTTCCGTCCAGTCCAGCTGGTCGTTCCCTTAGAGGTCGACCAGGGCTGGGAGGATATGGAGGAATGAGTCCTCTATGCAAGTAACCCTGATTACTAGCTTCTGATTTCACATCACTTTGTAAGTTAGCGTTGAATACAGATGGCTGCCAAGTAACGAACCGTGTTATTGTATTCCCCAACACTGTTCAACAATTATTCGAAGTGTGTTAATATGGCCTGCACATGCTTTCTTTGACTTGAAACCGGCTTGTTCTGGTCTCATCTTGGACTCTAGTACTTCTTTAATTCTATTGTTTACAGTAGTTGCCAGTATCTTTCTTATTATGTTTAATAGTGTTATTCCCCTCCAGTTTCTGAATTCTGTTAAATCACCCTTCTTGGGGAGCTTTATGATAAGCCCTTGTTTCCACTCACTTGGTATCTGACCGGAATTCCATACCTTTTTTAACAAGGGATCTAAGATGTTAAATATTGTGTTCGGATAAGTTTTGAACAATTGTGTTGTTAGATTATCAGGGCCACAGGCTTTATTTAGTTTAAGATGCTTAATTGCTGTTTTTATTTCTTTCGTGGTGGGAGCTCCAGTAGGAAATTTTTGTAGTTTCAGGTGTCCTTTGTGTAGTATACGTGCATATTTGCTGGA
>Ga0123355_10019195_pt1 | contig 10878 bp, 7 predicted proteins | sample TergutEmb28metaG_3_FD_89872 | JGI IMG/M metagenome (GOLD analysis project Ga0123355, IMG submission 89872) | Embiratermes neotenicus P1 segment gut microbial communities from Petit-Saut dam, French Guiana - Emb289 P1 | ecosystem: Host-associated > Arthropoda: Insects > Digestive system > Gut ...
AAGTACTCCCCTTGGGAAGCTATGCACCGATGCCAGCGCCTAGTCCACCCTTCAAAACAATTTTGGAACTGGTTTTGTGGAATGGCCTTCAGAGCTGCCGTTGTATTACTCCTGATGTCATCACTGTCATCAAAATGCCTTCCTTTCAATATTTCCTTTATCTTCAGTAACAGAAAAAAGACATTGGGGGTTAGATCCGGTGATAAGACAGGTTGTTTGAACACAGTTATTTGTTTAGTAGCTAAAAACTCCCTCACAGACAGTGCCATGTGAGCAGGTGCAATGTCGTGATGCAAGATCCATGAGTTGTTGGCAAAAAGTTCGGGTCGTTTCCATCTAACTTTCTCATGCAGCCTTTCCAGTACTTCCAAATAGTAAACTTGGTTGACTGTTTGTTCAGTTGATACAAATTCATAATGAAGAATCCCTCTAATATCAATAAAAGGCAGCAACATTGTTTTGACTCTTGGTTTGGACTGACAGAATTTTTTTGGTTGTGGGGAATTGGCAGTCTTCCATTGTGCACTTTGCCGCTTCGTTTCAGGGTCGTATTGGTAGACCCATGTTTCATCACCTGTGATGACATGGCCCAAAATGTCATCTTGCCTCTCCAAAAGGTCTTGGCGAATTGTGACTGTTCTTTGCTTTTGTTCTTTGGTGAGCTCCTTCAGGACCATTTTTCCACACATGTCAAGATCTTCAGTTAAGATTTTCCTAACTGTTTCTCTGTCGATGTTCACTTGCTCTGCTATGCTCCTGACAGTCAGCCGACGATTTTCACGCACAATTTGACGAATTTTTGTAATGTTTTCTTCAGTTCTGCTTGTTGCTGGCCATCCTGATCTCTGTTCATCAGTGACACTTTCTCTTCCCTCAGAAAAACGTTTCACCCACTTGTAAACTGCTGTTTTCTTCATAGCATTATCCCCATAAACTTGCACCAACATCTCTCTGATTTCTTTTCCACTCTTTCCAAGTTTAACAAGAAATTTAATGTTCGTTCGCTGCTCTAATGCAAGCTCTAACATTCTCGTGTCAGCACACCAAAACACACACAGACAGTAATAGATGTCACTCAGAAAGACACTACCATAGATCAACAACAACACAGCTGTGAAATGCTGATGTCATCGTTATCAAACTATACTAAGGCTTTTGTCCAGTGCTACCATGGCAAGCGCATGGTGGCGATTTCGCGAACTTAATTGTCCGACCACGTAATACAGTTTACTTCCATGAGAAAGATAGTTCAGCATTTATTGTAAGGGGAAGCAGTGGTTGTTTGTTGCAGTAATAATGTGAAGCACATGCATACTCTGATGAAACATTATTATGATTTTACTGCTAAACATGTTTGCTGAGAAATGTTCATAGTGCTGTCTTATAGTTGTGTCCTGCTTACACCTCGTCAGCTATCCTAAGAGCATTATACCCTTAACAGAAATTGCAAACAGTGCTTGTTAATTTCAGTAATACTGAAAACATATGACTATTCTGATCTAATATTATTATTCCTGTAACCATGACAGTGGTAAACATGCTTGTGAAGAAACGCTTATACTGAGCTGCTATAAGTTTGTCCTGCTTATACTTCCACAGCTGTCCTGACAGCATAATACCATTTGACATGACAAAACGAGTTTCATTGCAAAACAGGCAACTGTGCTTGATGCTTAACAATTCTTCTGCCTCACAGAAAACACTATAACCATGGCAATTGTGATGAATTGTCTCAGTGCTTACCACACAGAGAAAACAGCTACAATAGTTATCATGGCAATCTACCAACCATAGAAGGAAGAAATGAATCATTCGTGTGTGTGTGTGTGTGTGTGTGTGTGTGTTTGTGTGTTTGTGTGTGCGACCTGATGACTGAATTTTGTTTGGTGGTGTCTAATATTTGTGGGCCTTCAGTATGGAACTTGCTTCATATCACCCTGCTGGCACTTAGATCTTTGAGGGGACTCCTAGATTTTTGAAAGATTTATGCACTTCTGTTTTAAGGTATTTGTGGAGCTTTCCTAACTTTCCATTGTTTGTTATATGGTTTTTTTTTACCACAGGTTGTGTACCAGCTATTAGATGATACTGATTCTTCATGATTTGACCAACTGATATGTATATTAAAAAAAATGTTTCCTAATGTTATGACAGGTAGGAGTTTGGTGCATGGCTAACTGACGAGTATTTGACATGTCTTTCATCTTGCTTGCAGTTAAGCTGGCAAAGGGATTTATAAGTTTTTCAGAAATTGTTTCTCACTCCTCAAAATATAAATATTCAGGGTAAAAATTATACTACATGTGTATAATGTTCTTTTTTCTGGAGAGTTAACATTGCAGGACCTAAAACCATTTTTATTTAATTGAAGAATCTCATAACAAGGTTTCATTTATCCTGCAGTGTGAACATTTTTGAAGATAATGCACTAAAACGTGCTGTTCCATGGCTGAAACCCGTAATCCATAAAGAATACAAGTATCAGAAACTGTTTTGTTTCTTCTATCTGCTGCCAAGCCATAACTGCTATGTCTTTTATTACATGACCTGGTCACCTTATTTTCTGCTGTATGGTTGAATATTTTCACTAGCATAATATGTATCACAAGTGTCCTCATATTTTGTACTCTGCTATGTAATAACACCTAGTATAACCTTCTGCAGGTGTATCTCCAATTACCCCAGATATGTCATGTGATCGTATGCTTGCACGGGAAATAGAGAAGCGAGAAAGAGAAGTTCGAAGGTTGCGAGAACAGCGGGAGTTCGAAATGCTAAGGGTGAGAATCATTTTACATATATTAATTTCACTCTTATTGCATTTTTACTGAGATAGTACTAGTGACATATTTTCACACTGAGGTTTGAGGTCCTCACAGCAGGGCTGATAAATGATTAAAGTGTTCTGGAATGTTATGTTGTCTTGACTTGGTAACAGATTACCAGTCAATGTGTGGTTACATTCAGAAAACTTGAATTTTCATATTTTCATCTTATATAAAATATGCTTTTTCATCATGACTCATGTGACTGCTGAGAAATGTGTTACCCCATTGGATGGTACCCTGTGTTGTTGAAACTAAATGTCTCAGGATGTATGTTGCATAACATTTTCAACTTATTTTTTAACAAGGTATCACACTCCAGGGAGATTGTGATCAAATTTATTTTAACTCTGTACACTGTGTTTTTCATAATTCTTTGTGACCTGGCTTTAGGAGCTATTCTGTTATTAAATATTATAGCCCAGTAAATGCAAAAAGTTTAGCAACTCATAATCTGCTGGGTAATTTGAACACAAAATTTACCTGAACAAACATTTTAAAATAAAATGACAAAGTATGTAGTTACTTATATTGTTTTACTTGACTTGAAATCACAAATAAAAGTGGAAAATTAAATTGCAGATTCAAAGACTGTTAATTCATATAGCATTAGTAGGATGATTTAAACTACATGTAGGTGAGTACTAGAGAAGATGATTTTTCATTGATCAGGCACAGTATGGAATGGACAATCAGGGGAACTTCCGGGAACAAAGCCTCACAAATATGCAGAAGGCTGTGTATGCTGGTGAAATGTCAGTTGCTGATTATTATGAGCGGCAGATTGAACTGCGGGCTGCAGAAAGTAATGGTGTTGATGATGGTAGCTCCTGTACCAAAGGTAAAGTAATGGACACTATATATTTACTAATTTCATGGAACATGTCATACTTTGGAAACTAGTAATTGCTATACTGTTTTCACAAGAGCTTACCGCTTGTCCGAATGTCAAGTGAATCCATTCCACTTCATTACACCCTTTCTCCACAATACCCATTTTGGTATTATTTTCCCATATATTCCAAGGTATCCCGGTTGATCTCTTTCCTTCAGGTCTTCTAACTAAAATTTTATACATATTTGTTATATGTGCACTGGTGCTACGTCCTCTATCTATGTTATCTTACCCCCAACCTAATTTGTTCAGGCCAATAATTTTTGGTAAAGAGTACATATTATAAACATCACATGTGGGTCAGTATGATTGTATTGATGTACATGATTTGTCATCTTACCATAATGAATAGCAAAATAATCCATGTATATATAAGTTTGTTCTGTGTACCTGATTTTTTTTTACTCCACTCCGTTCATCTCCACATTATTTCCACAAACTTCAGGTAACAAGTGTTTTTTTTTTTCAAATGGCCCAGAAGGTGAACGTGGTCTAGTTAAAACAGGTTGGGTAAATAAAACACTACTGTGTAATGATATTTTGTTGTATTGTAGTAAGAAACTGCATTTTACAAATTTTGCTTGCTATGCACGTGTCTGCAGCCTCCTGTCACTTTATCCTTCCCAGATTCTAATAGTGTACAAAATTTGATATTCTCTTGTCTTAAATTGTTTGTTTCTGTTTTTAATCTTGATTTTCTTGACAGGTCTTGTTCCTAAAATCCGTGGAATAAGTGGCAACTCACCAAATGTTGTCAGAACTCTGATGTGTACCACAGTTGACCATTATGCTTCAACTTATGGAGACAAGGGTTGGGGTTGTGGTTACAGGTATGCATTCAGCAAACATATTTTAAGCAATCTTATGTTTATTAGACCATGCATCATCTTGATAGTTGAGTAAAGAGAGACCAACTTGATGTCACTTGCTTTATTATTTCTCTATATAATGCTCGACATGTTTTGGATGTTCATACATCCATCATCAGGAGCTTGCGACTTATGTGTTGAGTTATTTCGTGGGTTACATTGATCTGGTTCGATGTGTGTCACAGCCATACCACAACGTAACTCCAACACACATCGAACCAGATCAATGTAACCCACGAAATAACTCAACACATAAGTCGCAAGCTCCTGATGATGAATGTATGAACATCCGAAACGTGTCGAGCATTATATAAAGAAATAATAAAGGAAGTGACATTAAGTTGGTCTCTCTTTACTCAAATATTTTAAGCAGTAGTCTGATAAGAGGATTACTGTTCTACATGTTGATTCGTACTAATGTATGAAAAAAGAGTAGCAAGAAGTCATGTTTCAGAAAAGTATATGTGTATTTTCTGTGTGGAACATATCCCTTAAAAAAAAAGATTGTTCCTTACAAGAGTTACCTGGAAAACCTGGGCAGTTTAAGGGATTTGTCTTTCTTAATTGGCATTTATAAAAAGTCTATGACCTTAATATTTGTTACTTATATCAAACATTTTCCTTTCCTGCCTCATTTGAGAACAGATTGTGTACACATTGCCTTGAAAGAAACAACCTCAAGCAGAGGAAGCAAAATTTTGCTTCCTGCCTTTCATTCTTCACAAGGATAACTCTAGGACCCTTTATAAATCTGCATGATTACTTTATTTCTTTAGCATTCAGTGTTTCATCCAAGATCCATAAAGATGATATTATGGATTGGAAAGGAATGTGGTAAAAACTAAGGTAATAAGAATCTCATGGCAACCATCCCAAGTGCTGATTGTGATAGATCAAAACAACTGAAGAATGTGGCATATTTCAACTGTTTGGGTAGCAAGATAACAGATAATGCAAGATGTACACATGAAATTATATCCAGGACTGCCGTGGAAAAAGCATAATTCGGCAAGGAGAAGACTCATTTCACTAGTAAATTGGACTTAAATTTCAGGAAGAAGTTAGTAGTTTGCTACATTGGGAGCATAGGATTATATGATGCTGAAACTTGGACACTTCAGAAAGTAGATCAGAAATATCTGAAAATTTTGAAATGTGCTGCTGGAGAAGGATGGAGAAGATCTGTTGGACTGATCATTTGAAATTAAGAAATATTACATAGAGTCAATGAGGAGGGGAATAGCCAACATACAATAAAAAGAGGAAGGCTAGCTGGATTGGTCACATCTTGCATAGGATATGCCTTCTACAACATGTCATTGAAGGAAAGACAGAAATTAAAAAAAAAGATATAAGTGATAGGAAGACAAAGAAGAAGAAGACATAAGCAGCTACTGGATAATCTTAGGGAAACGAGAGGACACTGGTAATTGAAAGAGGAAGCACTAGATTGCACTATGTGGAGAACTCGCTTTGGATGAGGTTATGGAACTGTTGTCAGACAGACTATGGAATGAAAGAATGAATCCATAAAGTTCATAGGAGGGTGGAACTGGTTCATTAGCATGTCCAGTGGTGACCTTTGCTTCTACTACTGAAGAGTTATTTAGTTAAACCTATAAGCATACACAGTTTCTCGTTTTATGAGATTTCCAATAGCTGCAGCTGTAGCATTTATATGTTAGGTGTAGAAATTGCAGATACCCACGTTATGTATTAATTTGCGTCAAATTCTGAATCAGATTTAAACCTATTTTCTTGTATGTGTTTCCTGCAGACTACATGGAAAACTGTACTTTGGTATATTTTATAGTTTTGCCATTAGAGAACTGCAGATATTTGTCAAGTTGATTTTAGTTTATCAAATATGTTCACTGTACTGAAAACTGTCATTTTTATTATGTGTCACTTTAATTATCACACCAACTAATGCACTTATATAAAATTTCACAAAACATTTAAAATCGCTCCAACATGTTTCAATCCTAAGGTCATCCTCAGGGAGCTACGTTGTTCCTTGCTAAAGTCATTTTAAAAACACTCATTAATTAATTCCCTTATATTAATAGGCCGGTCCTAGTAGCCGCGCGGTCTAAGGCGTAGGTCTGTGGCCACTCGGCTTCTGAGATTGTGGGTTGGAATCCCACTGGGGGCATGGATGTTTGTCTGTTGTGAGTGTTGTGTATTGTCAGGTAGAGGTCTCTGCGACGAGCTGATCACTCATCCAGAGGAGTCCTACCAACTGTGATGCGTCGTTGTGTGTGATCTAGAAACCTCAAGAATGAGCAGGCCATGGCCCACGTTGGGCCACAGCACCACAAAAAAAAAAAAGTATTAATAGGGTGCTGTGGCAGCATATTGTGTTGTGTAAGGGTATGTCGTTGAGAATGCGCCTGGCTATAGGTGTGCTTAGTGTGTTACGTAGCGAGAGACTGTCGCTACGTAACACAAAATGCACGGTGCAACAATAAAGATATTTTATTATGTGGTTGTCAATATAATTACTGGTTTCCATGCAGAAATATGCAGATGATGTTGTCATCACTGCTGCATCATACTGGATACAATGAGCAGCTTTATAAACCATCATTGGTGGGTGGTGGACTGTATGGGATGAGTGGCGGGCGTACGTGTGGATTGGAGATGCCCAGTCGTAGTGCTATGCCCTCTATTTCCCGTCTCCAGCAGCATGTTGAATGGGCATGGGGACAGGGATTTGACCTTCAAGGCAGCGATCAGCTAGGCGGAAAGCTCTTCAATACTCGGAAGTGGATTGGAGCTACCGAAGTTGTCACTGTTCTTTCATCACTTAGGATTAGGTTGGTATTTTTTAAAAATTATTCCAAATTTATATTATTATGCCATTTTAGTGCCTGCTATGTCTGCATCCAGAAAATTTTTCACAGTGTAGATGGTTGTTGTGAGAAATATAAAGAAAGGAACTGAGCAATAATATACTATTAGTTTATGTAATTAGTGTTGTCCAGTAGCGGAGTGTCTTGTATAGGTACACCTTAAGAAGAGATGTCATTCTATTGTTTATACCGACATTCCTTTGTTTTATAATAGATTAGATTGTTCCTAGGCTTATTTCAATAGCCAAGTTAATTGTCTGTGAATCTGTGTCCCTGTTACTACATTATCATTTGTTCAGTTTTATATTCTGTTGCCTTATAGTTTCCATAAATCTAAGTAAAAAACGTTACAAACATTTTCATTTGAAGTTCTGACAGAATAATCACACAGTAGTACATTTATTTATTTTTCTATATGATTGCCCTGCTTTTAATGCCTTTGATTCATTGGTCAACTGGTTTTCTGGTGCCATCAGAAGAAAATGGTTTTGGTTGAGCCATGAGCCATTGTAATCATTCCCTTACAGTTGATGAAGCTAATATGGTGCTGTCAGGTTATCAAGTACATGTGATACAACTTAAAACATTTCACAATGTCAGTTGTTTTGAGAGTGTGAGAAGCTGCATGATGACAAGAAATCTGAATGCTGTCTGTGGTGTTTTGACTCAATTACTGGGTTGAATCTGATATTCACTATGTTATTATTACACTCCAGTAAATGTTCCTTTTGCCTCTTGAAAATGAACTAGTAGAAATGGTGTTATTACAGTAAACCATTAACATCAGTTTAATGCTCAGATTACTGTATGGGTACAGAGTTTCTTTCCGCAGAGATCAAATGGCTTGAGCATGAAGTGGATGGGCCGGTATAGCTGAGTCAGTCTAGTGACTCGCTACGGGTTGGACGGTCTGGGGATCGAATTCTGGTGGGGAGCAAGACTTTCCGCATCCATCCAGACCGGCCCTGGGGCCCACCCAGCCTCCTATATGATGGGTGCTGGGTCTTTCCCGGGGGTAAAGTGGCCGGGGCATGGTGTTGAACACCCACCCCATGTAGCACCGGTCAAAGAAAGAGTACAGCTATACCTCTACTCCACCTCTGGGCCTTCGTGGCCTCTTATACAGTGAACTTTTTAAAGAGCATGAAGTGGACCACTCACCCCATCTGCTACCGAGGTTAAGGATGAATGCAGCTATACCTCTCCTCCCAGTATACGCTTGCATGGTGTGGACAAGGACAACTTTAACTTTACCTCTTCTTGTGCTTAGATTTCATCCTGTTGAGGGCTTATTTGTTGCAGGTGTCAGTTGGTAGATTTTCATCGACCTACAAGTGCTGATGGAAGCCATCCAGAGTTGTTTAACTGGGTACTGGAGTATTTCCAGAAGAATGATGATTTTAAACCGCCCTTGTATTTGCAGCACCAAGGTATGATTCATTTTCAGAACAGACTGTTCTGAACTACCTGTATAGCAAAAATATATAATGACTGGCACAGTCTTCTGTGCACAGTCAGGATATGCTGGGGCTTGTTTGCACTGATAGGCTGCCAGTTGAGTTGACGTGGCTGCTGATAAGCCAAGCCAATCCAAGTTACTCATTCTTGCACAGTGTTAAGAAGTCATGTGCACTTAAGAAAGAGAAACTGAAGTGGGAGAATCATGTAAAATAACTGAGTATACTGTTGCTTATGATGCATTTCAAATAGGTTTGAGACATGGCTTTTTTATGTTGGTAAAGGTCATAGCCGTACTATTGTGGGTGTGGAGCAGTTGAAGGATGGTGGTCAGTGCTTGTTAGTATTTGACCCTAGCCACTCTCCACGTCAGATGGCTCAATTCAGAAACACTGCAACAGCAGTGGCTGGAATGCGCCTGATACGCAAGTCACTGGCAGCTATGAAAGCTCGACACTATCAAGTTGTTGCTGTCTGTGGCATCATGGATACAGAGTATGAATATCAGGTAATACAATTCTCCTTTAACATCTATCATTATACAAGACCATAAGCTGATCTCTGTGTGTTTACATAGTAGCAATTTGAATATCAATGCTAAGCACAAAAACCTCAGGCTGTTGAGAGATAGAATTAGCATTTAAATCCATCGGCTAAAGGTTAATTTAAAATAAATATATGCTGTGAGAAACACGCATTTGCTAATGGACCTAAGTCAAATTTGGTAAAGGATTTTAAAAACTAAAAATCTGTCTTGAATTTCTTAATAAAAGCAACAATAATTGTGCAGAATGTGGGTTCAGAAAAAAGAAGCATAATACCTTTTCACAGTCTCCATCTACATCAGATCGCCATGTCCTTTCCATTACCCCACCCCACCCCCACACCCAGAAAATGCTGTCCATCACCTCTTTTTGCTACTGCAGGGAAGCTGCCCTATTGGTTACCACCATTGTCTATCCCCCTGACCCATCAGGCTGTCACCTCCTCCACACTACCTGCAGCCATATCTGTATCCCCATTATAAGGTTTCTGTGTCACAGCCAAGCAGTACACCTTGTGCGCAGGAGGAGCTGAATTGACCAACAGCCATCAACTTGCACTCTCTGCAAGTCTCTGCCCTTAGTTAGCTTTTTGATAGGTTGGTTGGTAGGTTGGCTTCTAGATTCATTCACCCTGAAGAAGGGAACTGTAATATTTAACCTTGTGTTTTGAGTTTTCGTCTTTTAATACATACTATTATAATTTTCTCTAGTACAATGTAACATACAAAGAAACTGGAATAATCTTTGTAATTATGAGCTGTATTCTATTGATAAGAAACTGATGTATTCTATTTCATTTGTGTCTATTTTCAGCAAAGCAAAATTCTGTATTCAATTAGAGTCCCACAAGACCGATGATGATAGCAGAGTACATGTAGGTAAGAACTGTTCCGTTTGATTCATTTCATTGTTCTTCACATGCTGACAAATAACGTCAGTGCATTGCACTGATTGTTTCCCATAGAACTATTTCATTTACAACTTAACACAGTAATTACTTCCTGTGGGGGGCCTTTATACTGACTTCGTACAAAGACTTGAAGCATTGTGGTTGTAGTTACAGCAGCATTAGCAGCAAGCTAGCAGTACATATTGTTAGTGTGCTGGTTGGAAGTTCAGTGTGGGAATAACAGAAGAGATTTTTGCAAACTCTGTACTTCCAGCACGTGCCAGTTTTTGAATAGCCACTCTCACATTGCCTTAGAACTCCTGCTTATTGCAAGTGAAATGCACAAGTTAATGATGAAGCCAATCCAAAGTTAAACTTCCTTATGTATTGCCATTGTCTTTCATATAACATCAGTACCATACCCAGTTACAAAAAAAAAAAAAAAAAAAAGGCAAAGGAAAAAAAAAAAAAATTTTTTTCAAAGCCACTTTTTTTTTTTTTTTCAAAAAATGTTAAGTAAAAAAAAAAAAGGGGAAAAAATT
>Ga0123355_10019197_pt1 | contig 10878 bp, 10 predicted proteins | sample TergutEmb28metaG_3_FD_89872 | JGI IMG/M metagenome (GOLD analysis project Ga0123355, IMG submission 89872) | Embiratermes neotenicus P1 segment gut microbial communities from Petit-Saut dam, French Guiana - Emb289 P1 | ecosystem: Host-associated > Arthropoda: Insects > Digestive system > Gut ...
ACCGAACCTTTGATGACGCGCTGCAGGTTTATATCAAAGCCCATAATGGACATGCCCATGTCAAGAACACCCATAAAAATCGCTCCGATGACCGCCCCGCCTACACGACCAATTCCACCGTAAGCCGAAGCACCGCCGATGAAGCATGCACCGATAGCATCAAGCTCGAAACCTGTTCCTAATGTTGTACCTGCTTGATTGAACCTTGCCACACAAACAAGCGCAGCGACAGCAGATAAAAAGCCCATATTAGTATACGCAAAGAACAAAACTTTTTTTGTGTTTATCCCGGAAAGTCGTGCGGCTTTTTCGTTGCCGCCCATAGCGTATAAATATCGTCCGGGTATCGTATTTTGGGTGAAATAATTGTAGATGAGGGCGATAGTACCGAGCCAGATAAGCAAAACAGGTATTCCTCTGTTCAAACCAAGATGCCAGAACACAAACACTACCGCTCCACCGACAAGAATGACTCGCAGTATCATCCATGCAAAGTGCTCCACAGTGTAGCCTTTTCGTATTTTACTGATACGCGAGAACACTTGAAGTCCAATCACAGCAACGCACACAATAACAGCAAGTATGATCGATAGACCCCAGATGAATTCAGGATCGCTGCCGGCACCCGGGATGAAGTTGTTAAACATCGCTCTGTAGTTATCAGGATAAGGTGATATTCCTTGTGCACCTAATAGAAGAAGAGCAAGCCCCCGGAAGATAAGCATTCCCGCAAGTGTTGTAACAAATGGCGGAACTCGTATATAAGCGATCCAAAATGCTTGCCATGCACCGATAAGCGTTCCAATCAACAAGCAAATGATTATAGCAAGATAAACATTCACCTGCATATTGACGATTAGAATGCCCGAAATGGAAGCGACCAGAATGACAACGCTGCCGACGGAAAGATCGATATTACCGCCTGTCAGTATGCAAAGCAGCATACCTATGGCGAGAATTACTACATAGCCATTCTGACTGATTAGATTGGTGAGATGCATTGGTGAAAACAGTAATGTACCTCTGCCGGAATTTCTAATCAGAAATTCAAATATCAGCATAACGACTATCAGTCCGATAAACATAGCGTTAGTACTTAGAAAACTCTTTACCTTTACCATAAATGTTACGCTCCTTTGCTCGATTGCATTATTTTCTCCATGATTGCCTCTTGATTAGCTTCAAAGCGATCCATCTCGCCGACGATCTTACCTTCGTTCATGATATAAATCCTGTCGCACATACCGAGAAGCTCAGGCATATCACTTGAAATCAGTAAGACGGATTTTCCTTGAGCGACAAGCTCGTTGATTATCACGTAAATATCATACTTGGCACCAACATCTATGCCTCGGGTCGGTTCATCCAAGATCATTATCTCAGGCTCTGTGAACATCCATTTTGCCAGAAGAAGCTTTTGCTGATTACCGCCTGAAAGGCTGTCTGCATGCTGCTCAATATTATTACACTTGACACCGAAACGTGACTTATATTCGTCAGCAAAGTGTATTTCCTTGTCCTTATCGATCTGCAGGTTCATAATGCTGGTCCTTGTCAGATTTGCCAACGTTGTATTCATACGGATCGTATTAGAAAGGATAAGTCCGTCGTTTTTTCGATCCTCGGTAACATAAGCAACCTTGTTGTTGATTGCGCTTCGGACATTTTTAAAACTGATACGCTCTCCATTTAAATAGAGCTCACCTGTGATATTTGTCCCGTAACTTTTACCAAAAACACTCATAGCCAGCTCTGTACGCCCTGCACCCATTAGACCGCTAATGCCTACGACCTCACCTTTACGAAGCTGAATATTCACGTTGTCGCATACTTTGCGCCCCAAGTATATAGGGTGGTACACCGACCAGTTTTTTATCTCAAGAGTGGTATCTCCAATATTACTTTCACGTGTCGGAAAACGTTCGTTTATTTCTCGTCCGACCATACCTTTGATTATACGCCCTTCGCTTATATCATCTTTGCCCTTGACAAGAGTTTCTATTGTTGCTCCGTCGCGTATGATCGTTATGCTGTCGGCGATTTGTTCGACCTCATTTAGCTTGTGAGAAATGAGGATCGAGGTCATACCCTCTGACTTAAATCTAAGCAGTAGCTTTAGCAGATTTTGAGAATCTTCTTCGTTGAGGGAAGCAGTCGGCTCGTCCAGTATGAGAAGCCGCACATCCTTTGCAAGAGCTTTGGCGATTTCAACCAGTTGCTGCTTACCAACACCGATATCCTTGACCAAGGCTTGTGAAGATTCATTGAGACCCACGGTCTTCATATATTCGCCTGCTTTATCAAATGTTTCACTCCAGTTCAAACGCATAGTGCTACCGCGTTCATTCCCGAGAAACATATTCTCACCTATAGTCATATAGGGAACAAGTGCCAGCTCCTGATGAATTATGACAATGCCTTTTTTTTCACTGTCTCTAATCCCCGAGAATCTGCATTCTTCACCATTATATATAATAGAGCCATCATACATGCCATATGGGTGAATACCACTTAACACGTTCATAAGTGTGGACTTACCCGCCCCATTTTCACCGACGATAGCATGTATCTCCCCGGGTAGTACACTAAAGTTGACATTATCAAGTGCTTTAGTACCCGGAAAGACTTTGGTTATATTTTCCATTCGAAGCAAGGGTTCGCTCATGCTTATCCACCACCTTACTAGTTAAAAACCTCTCGTGACATACCTGAAACAGTATATCACGAGAGGTAATGTCATTGCCAGACTTGATTTACTTTTTTGTTGCGATTGCTAAACTTAGCCGATTTGAGCTTCAGTGTAATAACCTGAATCGATCAGTAATGTTCTGTAGTTGTTGGCATCGCCGAATACCGGTACACTCAGATTTGTCGGGATGATGCCTGTGCCGTTGTCATAAGTCTCACGGTCATTGACCGGTACATCGGTACCTGCAATGATGGCTTTAACCATTTCAACAACGTTTGCTGCCAGTGTACGCGTGTCTTTAAATACTGACATTGCTTGATAACCTGCGATCATGTTTCTGACTGATACGATATCACAGTCCTGACCGGTGATTAGCGGGAAGTTATCTGCTGTAAAGCCGCCACCTTGCAGAGCTGTTGTTACGCCCTGTGCTGTTGAGTCATTGGAGCACATTACAGCGTGAAGATCAGTGCCGCCGCTTGGAGCATAGCCGTATGTTGCAATCAAGTTTTCCATACGAGCTTGTGCATTTGCAGGATCCCATGCAATGGTTGCAACTTGCATGATATCGGTTTGTCCGGATGGGCAAACAAGAACGCCGCTGTCAAGATAAGGCTGGAGAACAGACATTGCACCGCCGAAGAAGAAGTGGATGTTGTTGTCTCCCGGGTCGCCTGTGAAGAACTCAATGTTGTATGGACCACCGCCGGCTCTGAGGTTTAATGCATCTTCAAGGAATGCTCCCTGAAGAACGCCTACCTGCCAGTTGTCGAATGTCGCATAGTATGTTACTGCATCTGTACCCATGATAAGACGGTCATATGCAATGACAGGGATGCCTTTTTCCTTGGCTTGTCCGAGAACTTCGGTCAGTGAGTCGCCGTCGATTGCTGCAATAACCAAAACATCAACGCCTGCTGCGATCATGTTTTCGATTTGAGAAATTTGGACGGGAACTTCATTCTCGCCGCCGTACTGAAGATCGACTTCAAAACCTGCTGCTTCAAAAGCAACCTTCATGTTGTCGCCATCTTGGTTCCAACTCTGGAGACTCATCGTAGGCATTGAGATTCCGACTTTTGGTGTGTCAGAGCCACCGCCGCCGCCACCGCCATCGCAAGCGGCAACCAAAGTAAATACCAATGTCAGTGCAAAGATCAGTGCTAAAATGTTTCTTAACTTCATAGTATCCTCCTTATAATGTTGTTTTTCTGATGTGCACGAGCAAAAGTAATAATAATGTGTTCGACATAAAACCTCTGTTGTGCTCGAGCAATCCCGAAATAATGATACTATGCCGTTTTGTCATTGTCAACACTTTTTTTAATTTAAATATCAATAATTAAGTTATATTTGCCATAAAAATTATGCAAAACTGCTTTTTTCTCTTTACATTTGCAATTATTTGGTTATAATATGTGTATATGCATATATGCTCGTGCACAAAAATGCAATAATACACAAGCACATGATACTTAAGAAAGGTGATTTGCGATGCCTACAATAAAGGAAATAGCAGAGCTTGCAGGTGTTTCTCGTGGGACAGTTGACCGCGTCCTTAATAACCGCGGTTCTGTCAATCCGCTTAAGGAAAGAAAAATCCTGGAAATCGCAAAAGCACTTGACTATACCCCAAATCTTGCGGGTAAGGCTTTGGCTATTAGAAAAAAACAGCTAAAGTTTGGCTATATTCTTTTTGGCAGCACATCAAGCAATCCGTTTTTCCTTGATGTTGTAGATGGGATCGAAAGCCGTGCAGCCGAACTAAACGAATATGGTATCAGTGTGGATGTACGCTATTGTATTGTGGAAGAACCCTTATCACAAGTCGAGTTGATCGATGAACTTATTGAAAGTGGCATCGACGGGTTGGTACTAACGCCGATCAATCATCCATTGGTGATCGAGCGAATAAAAAAGCTTTCGGATAACGGTTTCCCGGTGATCACCGCAAACTCGGATATACCTGACAGTGGCAGGCTTGCATATGTTGGCAGCGATTATTACCAAAGCGGCGAGACTGCAGCAGGGATCATGAACTTGATATGTGCGGGGAATGCCAAGGTCGGAATCGTAATGGGATCACCGCAGGTGCTTTGCCACAGCGAAAGAGTCGCCGGATTTACTCACCGCATCGAAGAGGAGTATCCAGGTCTTAAAATCGTTTCAACAGAAGTCAATCATGACGATGATATTCAAAGCTATGTCGTCACCAAGAGGTTGCTGGAGAAGAATCCCGATATCGATGCAATGTATCTTGTAGCTGCAGGTGTCGTTGGAGCATGCCGTGCAGTAAGGGAAATGGGGCTTGAAGGGAAGCTTAAGGTAGTCAGTTATGACGCCACGATCGCATCACGAGAACTAATAAAGTCAGGTGCAATAGCTGTATCCATCACACAAGAGCCATTTGAGCAAGGAGCAAAGCCACTCGATATCCTACTCAACCTTGTAGGAATAGGACTAAAACCCGAACAGGAATACTACTACACCGCATTGAGTATAAAGATAAAAGAAAACCTATAGCACAAAAAACATAAGAGTTGACAAAAATAGTCAACTCTTTTTGCACTGTAAAAAACAGGTCAGAATCTACGGTCAGTCGCTAAACCCATGGTGCGAGCGGAGCACGGATGGGGAGCGGCACGGAGTTATGAGCATGGATGTTCATACGTAGTGCGCATCATGGGTTTAGCGACTGACGCAAGATAGGGACTGGCCTGTCTTTTCTATTTATTGCCGATTTTATCCTTATTAGCAACCCGTATAAATAAATATCTCTTTATCGCAAACAGACCCGCAATCGCAGCTATGCCAAAAAGCAAGTCCATCGTTTGATCATGATACATGACGACCTGACGTGCAATAGCAAAGAGTAAAACATCTATAACCGACTCGGGAGTATGCTTAAACAGCATCTTCGTGAACTCAACACCGATAACAAGAGTCAGGGTCATTGACAAAATCTGCTCAAAACTCATATGCAATATGGTGAGCTTAACGCCAAACATCTCAGGGACAACTTCAACAAACCGAATTATAACAATCAAAAGTATGAATATAGCAATAGCAACCTCAAAATAGTTTGCAATATCACCAAGCCGACTGACATCCCATTTCTTCTTCATCTTTAACCTCATTATATATTATAGTCGTGGTGTGAGTAAGCCTGTAAGCCGGATTCTGTCATGGGACAGCCATCTATCTAGGCCCACTGTTGCCAATGGGCTCAAGCCACCTCCTGAGAGCGGTCGGGCAAACCTTACACATTTAAGCATTGCTCTCCCACGGTGTTGCTCCGGATAGAGTTTACAGCGGGAAAACGTCTCCGTTTCCCGGGTGAGCTCTTACCTCACCTTTCCACCCTTACCTTTTACAGTACAAGACCATAAAAGGCGGTATATCTCTGTTGCACTTGTCCTGAAGTCGCCTTCGGCGGGCGTTACCCGTTATCCTTGCCCTATGGAGCCCGGACTTTCCTCGTAAGAGGCCTTTCGGCACATATCACGCGGCTGCCTAGCTTACTCACAGCATAATATTACGTTACTGAATCAACGGTGTCAAACCTTATTTCATCAAAAAGGCAAACCTTATAATAACCAAGCTTACTGTAAACACCGCATGAAACAGGATTTGCAGCATCTGCAAATAAACAGCAAAAGCGCTTGCCCTTATCAAAAGCTGATTTCGAAACCTCTGCAACAACAGACGTTGCATAACCTCTTCCGCGAAATGGGGGAGGAGTATAAACCCAACTGATAACAGCCGAGTTAGGAGTGTTGCGACCGATAACAGCTTGTGCAACAGGCTCCCCGTCCTCCCAGATAAAATGAGCATCTTTGCCGAGCCGTGTTCTGATCCGTTCCTCATTCTCAGAAAGTGTATAAACATGTATGTTGCAATCAATACAAAAAGCTCGTTCCCATTTTGGAGTATATAAAAGATCGTCTTCAATAAGTATTCGGGAAAACCCGGGTGCTTTGCTATAGTCGGCGAGCTCATCAAGTCTCATCAAAACCATAGACATATGCAGCGAACTGCCTGAACCACCGCAATAAACGTTAGTAAAGCGCTGTGCAAGCTCACTTTTAGCAAGGACACCGGGAGGCGCAAACTTGATACGCTTGAGTTCAGATGCAAGAAACTCCAAAGCCGGATCATTATGTAAACCTCCGGGCTCATACAGCAGCAGATTAAACGGCTTTGTGCATACAGCGATCAAAACGATCGTCCCCTGTTCATCTACAACAGTGGAGAGCAGCCAATCTGCGGCATTATCTCTTTTACTATCAATTAAAACGCTTATAGGCAGGTTGTTGACCACCTCATCCTCAAGCAAAATATCAAGTACACCCACTTTAAACTCATCAACATCATTGTATTTTTTAAACTTCAGTTTCCTCACCTCTTATTGCAATATTGCATAATATGAGGTACAATGCAAGTAGAAATTCTGATATAGAGGAAAGATATAATCTTGACAGAACTAAAAGCAGTAGTGTTGGCGGCAGGTAAAGGAACAAGGCTGCACACAGACGATACAGACGCACCGAAAGTAATGAGAGAAGCATGCGGCAAACCGCTGCTTTGGCATGTTCTCAATGCAATATCGTTCATCGAAAAGAAAAATATAATACTCGTAGTAGGCTATAAAAAGGAAAGCGTGATCAATAGCTTCAGCGAATACCCATATGCGGTGCAAAGTGAGCAACTGGGTACAGGTCACGCAGTAATGGCAGCGCAAGAAGAACTTATAGACCACAAAGGAGCCTTGCTAATCTGCTATGGCGACATGCCTGCCATCAGGTGTGAAGTGTACGAGCAGTTGCTACAAACCCATATCAAAGAAGGCAACGACTGCACGATCCTAACAGGAGAGTCTAATCTCAATATGTCCTTTGGCAGGATCATAAGAGATGAAAACGGAGACTTTTTATGTGTGGTTGAAGAAAAGGATTGTACACCACAGCAGCTAGAGATCAAGGAACTAAATACCGGAGTATATATTTTCAACACCCCACTACTGCTAAGGGCTCTTAAGGAGTTAAAAAACGACAACTCCCAAGGCGAGTACTATATTACCGATGTCCCGTCTATAATGCGAGCTTTTAATGCAAAGGTAGGAGTTCTCAAACGCAATCTTGGCGATGATATCATTGGAGTGAACACACTTGACCAACTGGAAATGGTCGAGAGAATAATTAAGAACAGGTAGGTGTTTCAAATGGATGATAAAGGGCTGAGCTACGACGCAATTCACGATATACTCAATAAAAGGGACGAAGAAGAAAAAAAGGACCGAAGGCAAAGAGTCGACTGGGTAAGCAGGATGGCGACCATTCTAAGCATTTTAGCATGGGTCATCATGATCGCAGTGTGGGTAGTTGTTGATACAGCATCCCCGGAGAGAGGAATGAGATTTACCCAAACATTCTTCGATGTTCATTTTGGCGTTGATGCTTCAACTGCAGTAAGGACAAGATGGGATCTAACACTTGTTTTTATTGCATACATTCTGCAGATCGTTTCTTTAGGGACATGCATAGTCGCGTTTCTCTTTAACAAGATGCGCATGAAAAGAAAAAGCGATAAGTACAAAAAGTCCATTTTTGTCATCGGTGGCATCACTATAGTGGCGTTCATTGCCTTCATGATCCGCTTCTGGTCGGTTCTATTCTAGAACCTCGACCCAACCGATGACACGTCACACTTCCGGATGCAAAAAATATTTTTTACACATTTGTAATCAACATAATGATATGGCAATCGATAAAGACAAAATCTTTACTCTCCATTTTCGACAGATTTTTAAAACAAATGAACATCAGGCAGGCTTGTACTGCCTGATAATTGTTGTTGACATTCGCCGCTATATCTGTATAATACAAGCCTGAGAGCAAAATCGGATGGTGAGATTTAAAACCAGCCATCCCGGGCTCTTAAATAATCCTTGCTCCCGGCGCGACCGGGGGCCTAAGGACCTCTTGTGAAACATGCACGTGGCGTCTGACCGGTCTTTTTCCCGCCTGTTAGCGCCATCAGAACCCGGCAATACAAACAAGTATTACCGGAACCTGCTGTCACTAACAGACAGCAAAAATCCTCGCTCAGCCATCCACGGCATGTTTCACAAGAGGTCCATCAGACCAGAAGGAGGTGTAACCAACATGGCTAAAACGACCGCAAATTATGAGCTAATGTACATAATAGACTTGGACATTGGCGAAGAGCAGGTCGCTGCAACAGTAGAGAAATTTAAATCTCTAATCGAAGCAAACGGAACTGTGAATGAACTTGAGGAGATGGGCAAGAAAAAACTGGCATATCTTATCAACGACAAGCCTGATGGGTATTATGTACTCGTCAAGTTCACATCGGGTCCGGATTTCCCGGCAGAGCTTGACCGAGTTCTCAAAATTACCGACGGTATCATGCGTTCACTCATTACCGTCATCGAGGAGTAACAGTCACCGAGGAGTAAAGGAGAACTATTATGAACCACATCGTAATCATGGGCAGGCTCACACGAGATCCCGAAAGACGCGAGACGGCAACAGGAGTACCGGTAACATCATTTTCTCTTGCAGTTGACAGGGGATATACACCAAAAGACGGTGGAGAAAAGCAAACCGACTTCATCGACGTAGTCGCATGGCGCAATACTGCAGAATTTGTTTCGAAGTATTTCACAAAAGGTCAAATGGCTGCAGTCACAGGACGTCTGCAAATACGTGACTGGACAGACAAAGAAAACAATAAACGCCGAAGCGCTGAGGTCATAGCCGACCACGTTTACTTTACTGAAAGTAAAAAGAGCAGAGACGCTTCTTTAGGTTCTACAGACCCAAGAGAAGACTACGGCGCAGGCTACACAACTCCCGTCGAAAGTTCTGATTTTGCAGAGCTCGATATGGACGACGGAGATCTACCATTCTAAAATAAGAAAGGACTGAACAGAGAATTGTCAGGAGATAGAGATAGAGATAGAGATAGAGACTCAAGGCCACATGCCAGAAAACGCAGAAAAGTTTGTCAATTTTGCGTAGATAAGGTTCAAGATATCGACTATAAAGATGTGGCAAGACTACGCAAATGCATTTCCGAGCGTAGCAAAATCCTACCGCGCAGAACGACCGGTGTGTGTGCAAAACATCAAAGACGCTTGATGGTAGCAATAAAAAGAGCACGCCAGATAGCACTAATTCCATACGTATCAGATTAATAAAAATCTCCCCCGGCAAAGCCGGGGGAAATTTTTATATCTACCGTATCCTTATATGTGCCTCCCGCAACTGCATCTCCGATACTTCGCTCGGAGCACCCAGTAAGTAATCCTGTGCATTGCTGCTAAGCGGAAAAGCAATAACATCGCGTAAGGTCTCTTCTTCGGCAATAAGCATCACGATCCTGTCAATACCCGGCGCCATACCCGCATGCGGCGGAGCACCGTATTGGAATGCCGTATACAAAGCACCAAAACGCTTCTTCAGCTCCTTCTCCGAATAGCCGGCAATAGCGAACGCTTTTTTCATAATCTCCGGTGAATGGTTGCGAACGGCACCGGATGATAACTCTATGCCATTGCAAACAATGTCATACTGATGTGCATAGACATCAAGCGGGTCTTTACTTTCGAGTGCCTCAAGACCGCCTATCGGCATAGAAAACGGATTATGTGTAAAATCGATTTGCTTCTTCTCCTGATTATACTCATACATAGGATAATCAGTAATATAGCAAAACTCAAAGGATTCAGTATCTACTAACTCAAGTGATGTCCCCAGCCATGTCCGTATTTCGCCGGCAAGACCGTTAACAACAGCAGCAGTGTCGCATACGAAAAACAATGTAACCCCGTCTTTCATTCCCAGAGAATCAATCAGCTCTTTCTTTTGCTCAGCACTCAGAAACTTCTCGATCGGACCCTTAAAATCACCCTCGGTAAGCGTCAGATAACCTAAGCCTTTCATACCGATACTCATTGCAAACTTCAATGAGTTATCAAAGAAACTCCTCGGTCTGCCTGAACAATCAGCAACGATACCACGCACAGGCTTGCCCTTAAACAGAGGAAACTCAACCCTCGAAAAGAACTCTGTCAGGTCATTGATAATAAGTGGATTACGTAGATCCGGCTTATCTGTACCATATTTAAGCATCGTCTCGTCATAAGTCATTCGTTTAAACGGTGG
>Ga0123355_10019198_pt1 | contig 10878 bp, 5 predicted proteins | sample TergutEmb28metaG_3_FD_89872 | JGI IMG/M metagenome (GOLD analysis project Ga0123355, IMG submission 89872) | Embiratermes neotenicus P1 segment gut microbial communities from Petit-Saut dam, French Guiana - Emb289 P1 | ecosystem: Host-associated > Arthropoda: Insects > Digestive system > Gut ...
CCACTCAGCCTCGTGAGGTCAAACTGAGGAGCTACTTGAAAAAAAAAAAAGTAGCGGCTCCAGGTTCAGAAAACAGAGATTAACGGCCGTGGGGACCCGTTGCGCTAACCACGTGACACCCCGCTATCCGCAAAAGTTCGCACTAACTTCGCCTACCGGCGGCGGCCGCTCTGTCGGTATGGTTCGCTCGCGGACTAATGCCACGGAGTTTAGTTTTTAGTTTTTAGTTAAACAGCGGAGGCGCTAGTCATTGACACGGGAACCGCACGTGGGTGACCTTGAGACGCTGGGGCGATGTTCACGCCGGTGGTGAGACATGTGCACGTGCTGGGGAGGGCGTGACTTTGGAACAGTTGCGTCATTGTCTTTCAGTTTCAATCAGTGCGCGGCAGGATGTAAACGGTTCACCAGAAGGCTCAATTTGTGTTGTGGTATGCAGAACTGAAATCGGTTGTCGCAATGCAGCGTAAGTGGCGAAGTTTACATCCAGGAGAAAACCCTCCAACGGACAATGCTTTGAATCGGTGGATGAATCGGTTTAAAGAAACAGGTACTGTTGAAAAGCAAAAATCTACTGGCCGACCAATCCGTCTAGTACTTTTTAAGTAATAGCGGTTTCAAATCCCGTCCATCTTTTTCGATGACCCTGTACTGTAAACTTTTTTATTTCGGAAACCGTGGCGTTTATGAGATAATGTGGAAAAGTACTGTAGAGGTGGTCAGGCCATAGATGACAATATGGGGCATGCGTTTTGCATGCTGGATACCTTAGTCTACAAATACACACTCAGTTTGTGTAATACTCATTGCTTTTCCACTGCAACAATGGGGGCATGAACGCGCCTAAGTGTTATGTTACACGTACACTGCCTGTCTTGTTTTGTGTAAGGCACTTCAGAGATTTGAAAAAATGTTGAAGAGCTCGGATGTGGTTCAATATTTCTTGTGTTAAGCCTCAGTTTCGTGGCTACTAACGCGGCTGAGAAGAGCCTTCGTCATCCTTGTGGAGAAATCGAAAGACGGACAATAGCTGACACTTCCAGGCGATTCATATTTCATGTGCCTTTCACATGAAACACTGTTTGCTCTAATATAAAATTACTCATTTTCACTGCAAAGTAACTGTTGACAGAACCGTAGAAAGTAAAGAGACGCTCTTGGGTTTAATTACTACTGTTGGGTACACAGCAACCGGTGTTCCTCGTATGTAATTGGTAATTACCTTCAGTTAGTTCATGAATGGTAAAACTAACTCGAATGACCTTCATATTTAGAATAGAGTCATCACATGGACGTACAACATAAAATGTATCACAGTGTTAAACACTTTATTATCCAATTAATGCAAAATATATAATATGTAGATACAATTAAAATTATAAAATATTTAAAAGTGATCAAACATGTTTCGGATCACAGAAGATCCATCATCAGGGAGCCTTGTACAGTGCTAGGCTAAAAATTACAAGAACGTTTCTATCGTGTCCGTTGACATGGACAAGGGCTGTCTCTTTTAGAGATAAATTAACGGCCAAAACAACATGAAATGGAAAAACAGATATAATAAAGTCTAACATAGGACTTACCCCGTGGTGCGTGTGTGTAGGTCACTGTATATGAAGGCACTGCCTTACGGAATGCTAGGTAGCTTTATACTTTATTATATCTGTTTTTCCATTTCATGTTATTTTGGCTGTTAATTTATCTGTAAAACAGAGCGCCCTTGTTTTATCTAACTACAGTCACAATATGCTGCCATAACACCGACTTTGTCCATGTCAACGGACGCGATAGAATCATTCTTGTAATGTTTAGCCAAGCACTGTACAAGGCTCCCTGATGATGGATCCTCTGTGATTCGAAACATGTTGGAGAACTTTTAAATATTTTATAATTTTAATTGTATCAACATATTATATATTATGTATTAGTTGGATAATAAAGTGTTTAATTATCATTGATGCACGGTGCAAACATGAAGATTGTATCACATTGTGTTTACGCCTCCCTCCATCACAATTCTTGAAGATCCATTTTAATAATATCCTCCCGTTTATGCCTGGGTCTTCCAAATGATCTCCTTCCTTCACGTTTCTCCAACAAAACCCTTACACGCCTCTCCTCTTCCTCATAGTGCTACATGCCCCACCCACTTCATTCTTCTCGATGTGATCACCTTAATAATATTTGGTGAAGGGTACAGATAATTAAGCTCCTCATTATGTAGTTTTCTCCACTCCTCTGTTAGCTCGACCTCTTAGGCCGATACTGTATCGGAACTGCGTGTCTTTATGGCCTAAGTGTGTTTTACGGGAAAGAATGTGTCGTACTTTTAGCGTGAAATGTACTGACTGGAGCAGAAAGGCTTTAAGCAAATTTTTGCGCACATCTGCTGTAGGAAACCAGCCAACATCAGGATTCAGGCACACCCCCGGGGAGGGGGGGTACGTAACCTAAGTTACGGGGTTTGAAGTAGAAGTGGAGGTTTACCGTGTACCTTCATTACATGAGAGAAACAGGCAGAGGCATGTGGCATTGATTCGCATGACTGAACGCTAGCAGGGGTTAATCTGCGTGTCCCACCCTCTTCACTACATAGTACGAGACGATGATAGGGCCGAGGGTTGGAATGACCCTTCAACAGTGGTTAACCAGTCTCTTGATGTACCTGCTGTGCTGATCTATCCACCCCCATCCCTTCCCCTTCAGACGGCAATCAACTTCAACTAGCCCTTGATTGCCATACCGTCCATATTCCTCAGACAAGTAGTTACACACATACACACACAAACACGCCTCTTTGCCACTCCGAGCAGGAATCCGTATATCTGCGTAATTAGAATATATTTGTGTAAACTTTCAATACGTTGCCTCGGTAAAAGAAAGATCCTGAAACCCGTCCTCTCATGTAAGTGTACGTAATGTCTTACCTAGTTTCATCTTTGCATTTGAGCCGTCCGCTGCTGTCCTAAAGCTCAGTTGACCGGGAAATTTGTTTCTGTGCTCGCCAGAAAGGCAAGTTGGGAAGTACACATGGATTCTCTTATTCTTAGCTATGGTACGGAATAAAGTAATTGGTTAGATTCACGGAACAACCGCTGTATACCAGGAGAAAGTGTCCGCGATAGGCACTTTGTATGAGGCTGAGTGAGCCTGAGAGGCCGTCTGTATGCTTTCAGAAGGGATAAATCTCTTGCCCTTACGGTGAATTTATTTACGATTCGTCGGTTTCCGCCATGTTGACTGCGCTATCGACCCCCTTGGTCAATTTGTAAAGTGTAGGTATTTTGCCACTAAGGGCGCAAGCAGTTTCGCAAATTGAGTTTGCGTTACAAAAATATATTTTCATTTCAGGGGAAAATCTTCGATAACAGTAGGACAACAGATGAGGGTAATGTGCATATAAGAGGATAATTTGTTATTATAAGACTAAAATCTTAGTAGTGAACGATGGTTTTCACTGCTATCTTTTTTTATCATTCTTATTAATTTGTCGTAATATTATGGCAAAAAGTTTCGATCAAATAAGGCCATATTCAGGCCAACCAAAATATAAAAATATATACACATTATAAATACATATTAGTGTGAGTCGGATAAATGGAGACCTCAATCTTACAGCTCTTTAGTAAGACCTCTGCATTTATTTGCTCTATAATGTACAGATATTTTTAAATTTTGGTTTCAACAGCTAATTTAAAATATATAATATTGTAAAAATATAGAGTATAAATCTTCTCTGAAGATATTCTTTTGTTTTGGTGAAATTTATTACGTAAAGAAAGAAGTGTCGCTGATTAAACATGGTTATTTTCTCAAATCTGTGGATTTAAGATTTTGCTATGTTTTATACTTATAATAAAATCCAACGCGATGCACTATTTCTCAAATTTACTTTGATACAGAACTCTACATGTTTCGGACAGATCTACTGTCCATCGTCAGGAGTCTCAGCACTGTACGTGTATACACAGCAATAGGTATTTGTCATACTAGTTATGTTGACTGTCTACTAGCAGAAATTCAACATAACTAACATTACAAATACCTCTTGCGGTTTGTACAGTGTTGAGACTCCTGACGATGGACTGTAGATCTGTCCGAAACATGTAGCGTTCTTTATCAAACTAAATTTGAGAAATAGTGCATCGCGTTGGATTTTATTATAAGAATATATCACGATACACGGTTCTCTGAATGTCTAATTTGCTATATTAGTACTGAATTGTAGAGAGTTGAGATGGGAGAGGGAATCATATGTTAAAAATGTCATAAAGGTCGCCAGCTGTCTAAAACCGTTGAACAAATCCTTAGTGGAAGCACTCATGTGGCAGCAACATATGATAAAATAATACGAATCTGGCAGGAACTGCATTGCCAGAGACAGCTGCGGAACAGCCACTTGCAACGTTTAATTTTATTTTTACAGCACTGCAGATGAAAATTAAAATCTCTTGAGATGTTACGCCGTGTCAATTTGTAAAAACTTGCGGTTGTTTCGAAGGATCGTGTTGCCTCCGAAATATAGGCAATTTTTTTTAAAAATTGACAAGATATAAAACATCAGAAGATTTAAACCTTCCATCAAGAAATTTAACAGACAGAACTCTGTACTACAAATAGGTAGCAAATGCATTGATTGAAAGTAAAGATTATAGAGATATGGACATACAGGTAAGACAATTAGAGTAAACACATCGTACAGAAAGAGTGGACTTTTCTAAGATTATGTTTGGTATTCTATAATTACGGAATTAGATATTTTAAAATAAAGACTGACAGCGTTGGAATGCAAATAAAATCCTGGTTTTTATGTGAATGATACTTTTAGAAATGAGATTTTTTTTTAATTTTGACATTTGGAATGCACAATAGTATTCTGCCTCTACATCCTTTAAATGCAGTACGTGATAAAAGCAGGAAATAAGGTCGAAACCTGTTATAAACACCGAAATTAAATGATAAAGTTTGAGTCGCACACAACGAATTTTGTTTTTCATAAAAAATAATGTATAAATTTATATAAAACTGAATATCAAGACAACTGAATGTTAAACAAGTTTATTGCCTTTTAATTACATAATAATTAAATATTTAGTTATCAATATTTATTTATGTGTAGGATCTCTTTTGAATTGGCCAATCTGTGTCTAATACCACAATGTCTTACGCTTAGAAGGATAAAAGGTGTTGCACTATTTAATGCTAATTTATACTCGTGTATCTTGTATAGTCGCTTCAATTGTACCTTCCTGATAATGGCTCAATTAGAGTCGAAAATTGTCGGATAAAATTTAACGTAAAATAATATGGTATATACATTGATCAATATGTGCATTTTTGTTTTGGAATTTGATAAATTTTAAACTAAAATACGCGTAAGGTTCAAAATATTAACTTTATGTGTATTACGCTCAGCTGAAGTATGAACACATTAAGTATTGGAATAAAACACTTATATAATATCTTATCAATGACAATGTGAACCATATGGTTTTAAACAGCGCGCTGAATGACAACCTAAAATTTTTCAAGTTAAACAGACTATAAACACAATATATACAGACACACACGATTACGAGGAGCGATAATCCTAGCCACTCTAACAACGCCTCACAAGAAAATTTAATGAAATACAAAAAAAAAAAAAAGTCATGTGGATAGTTCTAGTCTATTTATTGGCCGACACCGACGTGCACAGACGGAGGAAAACCGAGACGAACCAAGAAAGTTCTCGGTAAGGGTATACAGCAACCAGGAATTGAGTTGAAACTTGTGAGGTTAGTGCCTCATCCGGAAGGCTGCTGCGGCGCCTAGGTGCTCTGCGTTCTTTACAGTGAATCAGCCCTGACATTAGCGCAAATCAAATAAAGACGGTACTCAACTACCGCATTCAGAAAAGACTAACACCGTTACCAGTGGCACAAGCTTAATTACCAAGCAATTGCATTCAGCCACAGCCGTTTGTTTGAAAGCGGTGGTTGAGCATTTCGTCTTATTATCGGCATAAAAATTACATGATCCGAGCAGAAACATAAATCGCATAAAGCGGTATATTCATTTTGACTACACGGAATTGGATTTGTGTAATTAAATTACATCAACCGTGTGTTAAGAGTTATAAAATGTCTTTATTACTACACGGAACATTAAACAAAACCTCCCCCTTTTCCTCTCACATTCACTTCCCCAGCTGCACAATTCGCCAGTAACTTGGTTACTGTTGGAAACCCGACATCTCCTTTCCCTCTAATTCAACCCCAATAACTAACTACACGCAGGAGAGACCCCACGAAGTGAAAAATTAGTAAAGTACCTATGGTTTCCTAGTAAAAATGCAGGATTGATTAAATAGTGTTTTGGATTACATCACGTTGTATCTGTTTCCCTGAAGTTGAAGAAAATATATGATTATCTTACTTCTACCTGACTATTTCTAAACTAAAACTAAAACTAAACTCCGTGGCTTTTAGTCCGCGAGCGAACTATAGCTGACTATTTCATTTTGATGAAAGTTAATTCCCAACCAAATTTTTCCATAAGAACACGTAAATTACATTTTGTTTACCCTACACTTTCAGTTATTCAGGGTTTAATGACAGCATAATCTCTCAACTTATAAGTTCTAACGTGGCTTCAGCATTAGTGGATGAGAAGTTCCAATCAATTTCTTCAGATCTTTTGCCACTACAAGTAGGTATATCGTAGTATACGCCTGAAATACAGCTATATTTTCAAGGCCCTAACGTAGATACGAGAAAATCTTGGGGATAAGGTCAAACCCTGTGCGATTTCAAAGAGTTTAAAAATTTGAAGCAAATGATAAAATCGTTCATATATGCGTCCTTGTGAGCAATGTGACATACCCAGCAGTGCGCAGTATCGTAAATGTTGATACGGTAACCGATGTCTCTCATCAGAGGATATGAACGTTCAAAATATTTGTGAATTACAATATTTTCTGCAGGAATTACGAATTTTTGTCATTAACCACACACATGATTATGTACACACTAAGTAAAGTCCCAGAATTTAGCATATTGGGTAAAATTTAATTTGAAATCTAGAACAAAAATCGTTCATTAAAAAGGGTAACTGTTGAATTCATATTTTCTACCCTGAAATTAATAATAATAATAATAATAATAATAATTTATATATGCGTTATTTTTTACGCCTTAAAGTGACACACTTGTGTGAATCTACACTGTTTAGTGGTGAACTGAGAGAAAAACACATTACATAATACTTTATGGCATGTCATCCCTAACTAACACACAAAACCTTGCCGCACGGTGGAAACCCCTTATAGAAACGGCATAATGCCAACCAGCGGTTCTCGGACTGGCCTAAAGAGGATTAAAATCCACGTAGGAAGCTCATAGTGCTTTAGTTATTCGTCCCAGGTGAGAAGTTAATATTTGCTCAACTGGGAAGAAAATTCTACATCATTTTCCTTGATTTTATGACTCTAAAAATATGGCAAAAATTACAAGTTAATAAACTCCTCATTACTTCATTCTTTTCATTTTCACGTTATATCTCTTTCCTCCTTTGACAGTCCAAAAGTTCCCCCTCCAAAATCTTCTCATACCGGTCAATATACTGTAAGGTATTCTGCTAAATGTTGCAAAGTGTCTCAGGGGCTGTGAAGTCATATACTTGTATTTATACTTGCAGATACCACATGTTCAAAGTAATTTGCTGTAACCCTTTTGAGGGTAGAATAATATTCAAACGTTTGGGACTTCCTTCTACTCCACATTTGGAGGCGTTACGTCGCTCCGCAATGCCGGTAGCATGAAACTAAAAGTCGTCATTTTCAGAAAACTTTAAAATCTACAGTCAGCACCAACCGAACCTCAAAATTTGGAAGTTTATTAAACTTAGAAAAAAGTAAAACTTAGTTTGGTTTATTTAAGCTTTATGTATGGTTGACGGTAAAACATAATCTTCTATGTGAATGCTGGCGAGCATGCGTAGAATATAATCTGCTTTAATTGCTTCTTGAAAGAAATTTTCAATATTTCAATGTAAGAAGCGCAAGATGAATAGAACTTTGCATATTCCAGGTTGTTACTAAACGCTGTTGATTTCTTAAGACCCACGAAGTTCAAGAAAATGGAATTTTCTTTCTCACGCCTCTAAGTAAGAGAAAATGCAGAGAGCGAACATCTGATCGAATTTCTTATCATTCTCATGTAGCCATTCTTTAAAGCTTATAATCATACAGGAAGAATTATTCCTCCTTATTACAGTTCAAATGGAGAATGAGAAAAAGCAATTTTTCGGGGAACTGTATTCACATTCCTTCCCAAGTTGCGGGTGTTGCCAAACCCACCAGTTCGCGACCGCCTTCAACTTATCTACCTTCCACTTGCGCTAAGTAAAGGTCCATTGAAAACTCCAAGATACATTTTACAGTAATGAGTCTTCAACGAACTAAACCCTTATACAAACTAAATTTACATTAGGTTACTTTAATTAACTAATTAAGAACGTTCGTGAAATTCTTTTCCCAACCTGTTTTATCAGAAAACGATCCCTGGAGAGCAAGAGTCAAGGGATGAACGGCATGTACACCCGTGAGGTGGCTGCGAAGGGCTGCAGGCAGGTATGAGGAGAAAAGCAGGCTTCTTTCTTGCCACAAATTAAATCTTGAAGAGAGGGTAGCAAAGGAGTGGAAAGGGAAGAGTTTGCCTGTATGAGTAATTGACTATCACGTTTCGTGACTGTGGCAAAAAGAGGCAAGAGAGAGAATGAAAATGCAAAGAATAAAATACAATTTCCACCTTTTCTCGGAGCATTTGTAATCGTTCCGCACAATACATCTGCATGACTGCTGGTCCCAGACAAGGATATCTTACATTTGTTAAGTAAGATTTAATTAAATCACATGACTGTTGCGTGGAAGAGCAGGCAATGGTTCGCTTCGCGCTTGAAGGCTCTGCTCCAAGAGGCGGAAAACGCTTCAAGTTTGTCTACAGTATGTGCCACAAAACGCAATTGCATTAAATAGTTTTTAAAACAGAGAAATGTATTTTGTGTGTTTGCTTTGTACACGCAATTCATCCATCTATACACGATTTACTCAAGAAACCGTTTACCCTATTGAAACAAAAAACACCTATAGAAATTCTGTAACATTGGACCCACTTGTCAGATTAAGTGAGAGTAAACTGCCATTTCTCTATACAATTAAAAAAGCTAATTGTAATTTCGTATTTGTTACCCATCACCTCTTAAAAATAAGTTTTTTCGTTCTTAGACCGATAGTTGTATCGCTTCGATCCCAATGGATGATCATTTGCTGTGTCATATTTGTAGAAAATACTGAACACATAGACAATTTACGAAATGCGTAACAACACAGAGACAACATACTTCTGAAACAGTAGGATCCAGAGAGAAAACAGAAAGCAGAACAGCCGCCACTGACTGGAGAACCCTTATCTAAATTATTGGTTGTATTTACCTGCAGTCACTAATGCCACTTCTGCTTGTTTGTCTTCACTGCTTCCTCATATTTGTCAAGCATATTTTACCTTCTACAAGTGCTATCCCATTTGGTACCGTGTTGAGATGGTGCTTTCTCTTCAGTCCCATCTCAGTCTTCTTCACCGCGGTTACTACTAACAGGCAGTAAAACAAATATCACTTGTCTCTGGACCGAGAGCGGCCTTACCGAGTTTTCAAGGCTTTCCTCAGATCCCTCATTAAGAAAGACTGAAAGAAGAAACGAAACAGTGAAAATGTAATGAAATGGGCAATTCAAAATAAGAGACAAGTAAAGAGTAAAAAGTCGAAGAAAAAGACGTGAAACAAAGAGCCAAGAAAGCGCCAGGAATGACGAAGAAAAGAAAAGAAGAGAAAACAAAACAGAAGGGATGAAGTGTTGTCATTCAAGTGCTGGTCCACAGTTATTTATGAGCGACTGATTTTGTAACAACCTCCTACAGAGTCTAGAGCTGGTTTAGTATGGAAAGTAACTTCATTCAAAAACATTTTGGTTTTGTCAGTGGTATAGAAATTAGATATATCCATCGATGTTTAACGTAGGCCGAAAAATATTTAAGACTTTATTAATTTATTCGTTATTGTCTAACAATATTACACGACATGTAAACTGAAGGTATTACAGCGACAGAACACAAATCCTGACGGGCTGCCAGTAACTGTAGGTGGATGAAGCTACCTGGTGCTGCTTTTAGCTCGAGAACGTTTAATTGCATTGTTGATATGCTGCATACTGCACTGTGTAAATGAAAGGAACACTCAACAAGAAAACACTTCTCTTGAAATAATTTAGAGTTACACACTGTTACATTTGAAACGCTGGATTTATCAAAATCGCGCCTATTATTTGAGATCTATAATGTCGTTATCGTTATTACATTTGTAATTAATGTCAACATTGCTTCTCTATAACTAAGTTACACTCAGGATTATTATGGTTATTGGTGGTATTATAATATTGAGTTGTTGGGGGGTTTGTAGAATTTTGTCTTGGTGGTGGCCCATGGTTTGCGTTCTTCTGGATTTTTTTCTATTAATAATATTTATAAAGTCATTACACTCTGATTCAGACTAGTAAATAATATAGAATTAATTTAACGAATCAAAGTTTACGATTTCGGGCGGTTACACTTTATAACATGACGAGTAGAATAAGTTGTGTTCTGGAGCACTGCATACACCACAATTCTTATAAATTTTGAAAATTAGGTCAACCAATTTCTTGTATTACAATCTTTCAAAAGTCATTAATGGCTCAAATCCAATACGATTCACACATTCTTTTTAAATTATATTTCTATGAACATTTAACAAACGTTCAGCACAGGTGTCTATATATATATATATATATATATATATATA
>Ga0123355_10019199_pt1 | contig 10878 bp, 5 predicted proteins | sample TergutEmb28metaG_3_FD_89872 | JGI IMG/M metagenome (GOLD analysis project Ga0123355, IMG submission 89872) | Embiratermes neotenicus P1 segment gut microbial communities from Petit-Saut dam, French Guiana - Emb289 P1 | ecosystem: Host-associated > Arthropoda: Insects > Digestive system > Gut ...
CCGCATTTCACGGAACCCGAAGGTTCATTACCGCACTCACAAGCGTCCGCCACCTGTCTCTATCCTGGGCCAGCCCAATCCAGTCCATATACCCACATCCCACCTCCTGGAGATCCATCCTTACGTGACTGTAATGTGACTAATTTGACTAAGGTAACTGTAACGTGACTGATGTGACTTAATACGATTGATGTGACCGTAGTGTGACTAATGCGACTGCAGTGTGACTAATGCGACTGCATTGTGACTAATGCGATTTCAGTGTAACTAACGCGACTGCAGTGTGACTAATGTGACTGTAGTGTGACTAATGTGACTGCAGTGTGAATAGTGTGACTGCAGTGTGACTAATGCAACTGCAGTGTGACTAATGCGACTGCAGTGTGACTAATGCGAGTGCAGTGTGACTGTAGTGTGACTAACGTGACTGCAGCGTGACTAATGTGACCGAAGCGAGACTAATGTGAGTGCAGTGTGACTAATGCAACTGCAGTGTGACTAAGGCGACTGCAGCGTGACTAATGCGACTGCGGCGTGACTGATGCGACTTCAGCGTAACTGATGCGACTGCAGCCTGACTAATCTGACTGCAGCGTGACTAATGCGACTGCAGTGTGACTAATGCGACTGCAGCGTGACTGATGCGACCACAGCGTGATTAATCTGACTGCAGTGTGACTAATGTGACTGCAGTGTGACTAAGGCGACTGCAGTGTGACTAATGCGACTGCAGTGTGACTAATGCGACTGCAGCGTGACTGATGCGACTGCAGCGTGACTGATGTGACTGTAGTGTGACTAATGTGACTGCAGTGTGAATAGTGTGACTGCAGTGTGACTAATGCGACTACACTGTGACTAATGCGACTGCAGCGTGACTAATGCGACTGCAGCGTGACTAATGCGAGTGCAGTGTGACTGTAGTGTGACTAATGTGACTGCAGCGTGACTAATGTGACCGAAGCGTGACTAATGTGAGTGCAGTGTGACTAATGCAACTGCAGTCTGACTAAGGCGACTGCAGCGTGACTAATGCGACTGCGGCGTGACTGATGCGACTTCAGCGTAACTGATGCGACTGCAGCCTGACTAATCTGACTGCAGTGTGACTAAGGCGACTGCAGTGTGACTAATGTGACTGCAGCGTGACTGATGCGACTGCAGCGTGACTGATGCGACTGCAGCGTGACTGATGCGACTGCAGCGTGACTAATGTGACTGCAGTGTGACTAATGCGACTGCAGCGTGACTGATGCGACCACAGCGTGATTAATCTGACTGCAGTGTGACTAAGGCGACTGCAGTGTGACTAATGCGACTACACTGTGACTAATGCGACTGCAGCGTGACTAATGCGACTGCAGCGTGACTGATGCGACTGCAGCGTGACTGATGCGACTGCAGCGTGACTGATGCGACTGCAGCGTGACTGATGCGACTGCAGCCTGACTAATGTGACTGCAGTGTGACGAAGGCGACTGCAGCGTGACTGATGTGACCACAGCGTGACTAATCTGACTGCAGTGTGACTAATGTGACTGCATTGTGACTAATGTGACTGCAGTGTGACTAATGTGACTGCAGTGTGACTAATGTGACTGCAGTGTGACTAAGGCGACTGCAGTGTGACTAATGCGACTGGAGCGTGACTGATGCGACCACAGCGTGACTAATCTGACTGCAGTGTGACTAATGTGACTGCAGTGTGACTAATGCGACTACAGTGTGACTAATGCGACTGCAGCGCAACCTGTAATGTGAGTGTAATGAGGATGAAGGACGGGTTGGTCATAGGTTATTGCTGTACCAACTGCAGCGGTTATGTGTTTGCAGTTGAACTGGAAAAAGTGTGGGATATTTCAGGGCGTTATAAACGCTGTTACATGGAGTGACTGAGGAAAACAGTCATCAGTCGGTGACCGTTAACTTTGCCGGTTGAACCGGTGTAGTCTGCAGTGACTGGGAAGTTTAGACTGGACCGACAGACCTTGCATGTAAATGCTCTGTGTTGTTGCAAGTGTACCGACGTTTCGGAGAATCCTACTAACTCCCTCACCGTAGATTTACCCTTCAATGCTGGCCTCGGTGCACCGTACGGACGTGAATTAAAGACCCCTTTGTCCTGGACGGTAGCTGGAATTTAAGTCCAGCGTCATTAAATTTTAATAAGCAAAGGTAAAGCCAATCCTTGGACAGGCCCCGAGCGTTCCAGGATGTTGATTTCAAGACAGTCAGCAAATAAAGGTGGTAAGGTTTTCAGCCGTACGCACCGGCCACCTTTACCCCCAGGAAATATTGCTGATACTCATTCCTGTTAGAGACTGTATCGACCCCAGGGTCCATAGTGCGGCTGGAAGGATTGTGTTAATGAAAAATTCCAATGACACCATCGGGAATCGAACCCTTGACCTTCCGGCTTGTAGCGCAGTGCACCAAGATGTTAATATATCCTGCCAATGCATGCAGCACGGTCCTCAGAAGGTCGGCTCGCTCTTAACCAGACTGATCTCGATCATAGTGTCGAGGACAGCAGTGTTTATTCTCGCCGCTGCTACCCTCAAATCTCCCTCAGTATACAAAGTGTTCGCCCCTCCCACCACCCCCACCCCCTTCCACCCAGCCGCCGCTACGTACACAAAGTCAAGTCGCATACCTTACTAGTTTCAATCACCAGTACATTTACTGTAACATTTATCAGGACCTGATTTCGTGAATCTTCGGCAGGGCTCGGTTTCCGGTCTATCGTCGCGGCGCAGGCGTCGCCGCTGTGCTCCTGAAGTGGATGCTCGCCTCCGAGCCGTCGGTCGTGCAGTGCTATGTAAAGTGTACCACCGGTGAGGGCCGCTACGGAACAGCCTTCGAGGGGACTCGGGTGAGGCGATGCCAGGCCTGCCTGGAGAAGATCACAACACCCCAGATCACGTGACATGTCCGTCCGCAGCCTCCACAGGAGGGTGTCCGGCCCGGGGTGAGTCAGCGGGGGTGGGCGGGTGATCTGTGTCCGATGGATGTTTTCTTTCTGTCTTGAAAGGAGGTCAGGAAACCGTTTTAGCATTTTGGAGCTTCAGGGTCTTATAAATGATGTATAAAGTTTTATCCCGTACCTCTCAGAGAACACTGCTTCGTAAAGACAGCTGATGGGCGTTGTTTACGGAGATAATCGCTGTTTATTGTGAGAATTATAAGAAACGTGTCAATACACTGTGTGGACAGAACGTAGAATTTGTGAACGTTACAGCAGGTGGTACATATAAATACCACAGTGCTTTAAAGGGTTAAACAGCACGGAAAGTGGGGTGGGGTGTGGATTTTTGTTCCTTCAGAATGGGTTGAATGAGGAATAAATAAGACGTGGCGTGTTGCTGCATTGAAGAATTGTGTTTATCTTTTAATCATTTAATTTGCATCGGTAACCGTGTGTGTTGCGGGCTGTAACCTAGTTAGAAGACCTTACGTTTTACCGTGAGAAAGTTTTTATTACTCTCAAGTTATTCTCAGGATAAACAACGATAATTTTCCTGCAGTTCGTAGGAATTAGATGTGCGCGGTGTTTTCTTGGAAGTACGAAAAATTCTTTTATGTACAATTCAGATTAACTTCGTCGTATATTGGGCTAAAGGAAGAGTTGGACTGTGATTTAAATGCGTGAAGAGAAGCATTTGACAGATCAAAACTTCGTTTTATTCCTAATTTATAGGATAAATGTATTGAAATGTTAGGATGCAAATGATTTTGTGTTTAAAGATACAGGAATTTACTGCGCCGGTTTCAACACCTAATGCGTCTCTTTGCGCTAAATCTTTGTGTATAAAAACAGACACAATCACTTCGAACTAGTGTTATACATACTTCATTTCCCAAGATGCTATAATATATTAATTCATGACTCGGCGTAATTATCTATTGTGTATGATGTGACGTCGTTTCAAGACCGCAGTTAACAACATACGTGATTTCTTGAAGAAAGATGTGCATACGGACGAAGAAACATAATTCGCTGATGACGTAACAACTGGTGATTAATACGTACTTGCTGGTTGTATGTTTTGGTGATGTGTTTGTAAACCGGTGCTTCACGTCATCATTAATCTGTGCTCTTCTGATACTTATTCACCTCCATATTGGTTTAGTGGTGTTAATGAATGTAGCCGACATCTGATCTGCTCGCAAGATCAATAGAAGTGGTTCAGTATTCGGGGTATATGGTAGGTGTGGCCAGCGCGAGGCTACGGCGGCTTTAGAAACATCTTCGGCATCCCTAAGAGATCCAAAGTGATTTCACAGGGTCGTAATGACAAGACAAGACTGAGCTACTTCCGGCACGTCGACAGTGTCTTCAAGCCTTCAGTTGCCTGTCTCGGTGCTATGTACGGATTCTTCGGATGCTGGCGACTTGGATGAAGGCCGTAGAGTTGTGAACGTTTTTAAGGGGATTGTGAATTTGGCCCCCCCCTCGCTTGTCCCCCCCCCCCGTCTTGGAGACAGTAATTGTAAACTAAACCCCAGTGTCACTGAAGGCTGATGCCCCACTGGAGATGACCAGCAAGTAGCCGGCCGCCAGAACAGTCAGCAAGGGCTTCAGTTTGTACATGCTGACAAGAAGAGTTTCGGGCTGATGTTGCGTGTCTGGGTAGCTCAGCGGTTGCAGTGCTGTATTACGAAATTGTCGCGGGTTCGCCATAGTTGTCTATAAAATGAACCTTTACCCTTTAAAATGCTAGGGCTCAAGAAAGTTCGCCGAAGTGGTGGCGTTTCTGAGAAGCCCTCAATGACATCGCGGTGGGCTTTCCGACCGTGCTGATTGGGGGTGATCGTGGGTTTCCGCAGTCCCTGTCTCCACATTTTGGTAGACTGCTTCATATTGCATCACGACAGTCTCCTTTCAGATCCTTTTATAATCATAATCAGCAGCAAAAGCAGGTTTTTAGACTCCTGGTTCGTTCTGTCTTATGGATGTTGGGTCTGTCCATCTTTCCTTTGGTCGATCTACGTTTCATAAGCCATTTGCCACGTAGATATCAACACCAACTTATACACATAAGTGTATGGAAGTATATTACACACAACGTATTCCTGTTACATGTGTCAGCCACTCACGTGGCCATCCTCAAAGAGGCGCGTTACAAAGGATGGATACAAAATATATCTTGATATACCTATCCTTTGTAATGCACCTCCCTGAGGATGGGCAAATGACTGGCCGAAACGTGCAGCAAGAATGCTGTCTTTATAATACGCGTTCGTGCACTTACGTGCATTTGTTGGTTTTGGCAACCATATGTACGTAACAGCTCGGTGCACGGTCATGGATCGTTTAAAATCCATTTGCCGCGTATTTATACAGTAATTTGGTAATGCGTGCATCGTTTGTTAAAAAAAAATATTTTGCCCACTAGCTTGTATAATCCACAATAATTTCATTCAGATTATATAACTTCTATCCTCTTTCCTTGTTCTATTTATCCTCATACAATCTACATTCTATACCTCACATAAACAAATTCATCTCCTCCACTTCCCTTATTCTGTCGCCCTGTGTTCTGTTAACACCTTAAAGTCGAAGTGAAGGTACTTTTCTATCTGTTGCTCCCCGACTTCCAGAAAGAACACTGCTTTTTGGAAGGTTCCCAGGTACCGACCGGTTGTCCGTCTGAGAAGAGTAGTATGGAGGTGAAAACGAGTATGGAACTAGACTGGAGTGTATGTACTTGTCTAACACAACTATATGATGGTAGAGATATGTATATAATTTTTTACATAAAGAACAACTACATGTTTCGACACTTTACATTGGCCATCTTCAGGCTGCGAAATGAAAAAAAAACTTAGTAAGTAGCTATACTCGACTCATGTGGGTTGTACACAGTTGTATAAGTCGAGTGTAGCTGCTTACTAAGTTTTTTTATTTCTCAGCCTGAAAATGGCCAATGTAAAGTGCCGAAAAATGTAGTTGTTCTTTATGTAATAAATTCTATACATATCTCTACCATCATATAGTTGTGTAAGACAAATACACACACTCCAATCTAGTTTAATTACAAACGTAACGGGGATGACGAACATTATGATGAGTATGGACCATTGGTGGAATGATACTGACAAGGGAAAACCGAAATGCTGGGAGAGAAACCTGTCATAGTGCCATTTGGTTCATCACAAATTTCACACGGACTGGCCTGGGATCGAACTCAGGCCTCCGCGGTGAGAGGTCGGTGACTGACCGCCTAAGCCATGGTGCGACCCCATTTGTTGTGGAAGACTTCGCTTACCGCCTGGAGTGTTTGTGCTGCGGTTGTGAACAGTGGCACTACGTACTGGAAGGTATCGCCATTCGGAGTTTGGTTTACCGTACATTAGAAATGTTTGTCTGAAGTTTTGTTCGGTCTGTATAATAACTTGCTTGTTTTGTATGGGTGTACAACTTGGTCTGTCATATTAAGGGAGAGCATAGGTTGAGGATGTTAGAGAAAAGGGTGCTGAGGAAGATATATGGGCCTAAGGGGGACGAGGTAACGGGGGAGTGGAGAAAACTACATGTTGAGAAGCTCAATGACCTTTACTGCTCACCCAATATTGTTCGGGTGATGAAATCGAGAAGAATGAGATGGGTGAGGCATGTAGCATGTATGGTGGGCGAAGAGAGTCGTATACAGGGTTTTGGTGGGGAGACCTGGGGGAAAGAGACCACTTGGAAGACACAGGCGTATGTGGAGAGTAATATTAAAATGGATCTTTAGGAATTGGGAGGTGAGCTTGGACTGGATTGATCTGGCTTAGGATAGAGACAGGTGGCGGGAACTTGTGAATGCGGTAGTGAACCTTCGGGTTCCATAAAATGCGGCAAATTTCTTGGCCAGCTGCGGAGCTTGTAGCTTCTCAAGACTGACTCTGCTCCCTGTTGTTAGTTAAGCCAGTCAAGTCCATTCTCACGGAGACACTGGTACTGATACTAAGACTGGTCGGTTAATGGTCCTTAGGGTAAAATAGTTCCTTCTTTCGGAATCTTAAGCCATACACCGCGTTGATAAAATGCAGAGTTTCTGAATGTTACACAGGCTGGTACACATAGTTACCATAGTGTCTTAAAGCGTGAATTGAGGAGTGTAACACCGGTTTTCTGGTAGGGCAGATGTCGGATTTTGTTTGTGAGCATCCTGTGAGCAGCGCTGTTCCTCCTCAAAGTGCATATAGAAGGAAGCAGGTGAAGCTCTTCACACAAAGTAAATTGCCTCGCTGAAACAGCACGGTCTACGAGATGCCCCCCAAACCGCAGCACGGCGCACGGTAACTCGCCTTCAGATGCAAGACGGCTCGGTTAACTTCACATCGACGATAAAACTGCCGAAATTGTACACACAGGTTTTATTTACATACATTCCTAAATTTTAGGGGACCGCGGTAGCACAGTGGTTAAGGTGCTGTGCTACAAATCGGAAGATCGCTGGTTCGATCCCAGCTGATGACATTGGAATTTTTCATTGACATAAAATCCTTCCGATCGCACTATGGCCCTGGGGTCGACTCCTCCTCTAATAGAAATGAGTATCAGGAGAATTTCCTGGGGGTAAAGGCGGCCGGTGCATAAGGCTGACAAGCTTACCACCATCCTGTGCCGTTGTCATGAAATCTGGGAACCTTAACTTCCTGGAACCCTTTGGGCCACTCCAGGCCTGTAACGGGACTCCTTTACTTTTTTACATTCCTAAATTTTCCCTATTTATTCTTTTTATTCTCCTCAGTATACGGACTGGCCTCGGTGTGGACGGTCCGGTTTCCATTCCCGGCGGGAACAGATTTTTTTAAAAATTAAATCTCGATTGCTGGCCTCGGTGCACTGTGCGGACCTTCCATTCTTAACATTCCGCCAGCCTCGGTGCATTGAAGGTCGTCAGTGCCTTTAACCTTTATGCACCACGCATCCTATATATAGGACAGACGTACCGCTACTCCCCAGAGTACGCTTTTTATATATTTAGTCAAGAAATATATTATTTAATGATTTTTTTAGACGTTCTGTCACCATCTTTATTTATTCCTCCACAAAATGTCGTGTATTTCCTAATGTTACCCTTCTTGGTTCATAAAATATTTACACTGTACATAAATGGTGTGCTAAACTGTAAATGTCCATCTCCAGGGCCAAAGGGTTAAAGATACTATAAATTTTACACGGAGCCGGAATAGCTCAGTCGGTACAGCGACTCGCTACGGGTTGGACGGTCCGGGAATCGAATCCCGGTGGAGGCGAGATATTTGCACCCGTCCAGACCGGCTCTGGGACCCACCCAGCCTCTTATACAGTGGGTACCGTGTCTTTACCGGGGGTAAAGCAGCCGGGGCGTGGCGTTGACCACCCACCCCCTTCTAGCGCCGAGGTTAAAGAAAGAATAGAGCTATACCTCTACTCCCCCTTTGGGCCTTCGTGGCCTGTTATAGGGTGATCTTTACCTTTTGCCTATTAATTTTACACCCAACCTTAGAGATTTGGAACTTCCAGCGTCAATTTAAGCGTTAACCCTTTGACGCCTAACGACCCCTATAGTGGTTGTACCGCACCGCTAACCTCTAAACGTTGCATTTTATATATTTATCCAACAAATACAGGTACTGAATATTTTGGACATGGCATACACTTTCCGTTTTCTTTTCTCAAAAATGCAGTTTGTTTCATAATTCTAACTTATTTGGTTCCTGTTTTATTCACATTTTGTATACGGAGTGTGCTAAAATTAAAAAAAAATAATTCCGGCGTCAAAAAGTTAAACTGAAAAGTGCATTAGACATCTTTCTTTGTGCAGCGAGTAAGAAGCAGAATGTTTCGCAAAACGTTTCTTCTTCTACTATCAGGTAAACGCGTGAAACTTTCCGTTGGATACATTGCAGTTTATCTGCTCCAGGGTACAGAAAGGCTTCAACTAGTGCGTTGAAAACTTATGAACATTTAATGATGATTATTGGAAAACTGGCTTCGGAAACGGCTTGCCTATTAAACCAAGAAGAGTACGTGCAAAATGTTCCAAGCACGCGTCAGTTTATTGACATAAATTTGTCACTGCAGTTTCTAGAACCGGCCCAGCCTACTATACATTTGGTAAGGGCAGCTCTTTTTTATTTTTTTGGGAGTAAAGTGGACGCGGCGTGGAGGTCATCTCTATTTATTGCAGAGGTTAAGACGTGGAAGTAAACCTTCAGCTTGTATTCACCTATGTGGCATAGTGCCTAACAAAGCACATGAGTAACTATATACTTTTTACATTTACGAGCGAAACTTACTTTAGTTTTGTGTGGGAAAGAAGGTTTTAAATCAAATGTCAGAGACGTCTGCGGTGTTTGTTACTGTAAACAGAATAGGCCTGTACGGTATCTCCTTCTTTTGTAACGCATTAAATCCCTAAGTGCTTTGCTTGAGCCTTAACTTCAATGGATGTCGAGGCTGGAGGAATACCTTGTATCATTCGTAATGAATTTGAATTTACACTTTCGTATCAAACACAGAAGATATTTTTCTTGGCTTTCAGCAAGAGTTTCATATTCTGAATAAACTAGCAACACAAACACACGTGTTGGTGGTTGACATTGTCAATGTGAAATGTGTCAAGCCGGACGGAGGCCCAGGCTATATTTGGACCATGCAGTGTGTGTCCACACAGTACACCATCATGCAGTGTGCACTGAATTTACAGTACATTTTGACAGGTCCAGAATAATAGACTGGCCAGCCGGGCGTCTGCCCGGGGCGCTAAGACGTCGCTGGAATAATCGCAAATATGGCGCTAGTAAACTCAGGCCTCCACACGCGAGAAGAGTTTTACAAAAATTTTTCTGCCATTTGGGTTCGCGTCCTCAAAAATTTTCGCCATCCCTGTCGTAGGTCGAGAATTTTCAGACTGTCGGTCTGAAGGGGCATCAGGTTGTTAGCATGCCGGGGTGCGGCCTCGTGCCTCGGTCCAGCCGTAGCCTGAAATATTTATTAGGATAAATGGAACATGATAAATAAAATAGTGTAAAATATAGTAAAACAGTATTACATTTGTCTCTAAAAGCTTCGGCCAGTCCTGGCCATCCTCAGGGGATGTCTAGATTTTTCTCCTTAACGTTGGCCTGGATTGGTCGAAATATTTACAGTCCAATTGAAATACAGTTTTACTGTGTTTTCGTGCTATATTATGCACTGCTTTGAACTTGTTTCCATCAATTGTGCTCGTAGTTCCAAGCAACGAAGTGTAGTTACTTGAAACTTAGTGCACGATTTCGCAAAATTGCGAAAAACGACTTTTATATTCGTCATGTCTTTCTGTCTGTCCGTAAGGTTAAACTGTCCTCCGACTGGACAGTTTTTTGTAAAATTTGGTAATTGACTACTTCTCGAAAATGTGTCGAGAAAATTCAAGTTTCATTAAGAGCTGGCCAGAATAACGGCCACTTGGCATGAAGACCGATGTACAATTATGATCATATCTAGTTTATTTCTTCTCAGATTGAGGAATGTTTCAGGTAAAAGTTGTAGAGAAATCTAAACACACATTTCTTTTTATCGTTGTACCGTTCGTTTTGACATATATAAAGTTAATACACCAACAAATGCACTCTTTATTAAACTTGATAGTTGTAATTTTACATTAAAAATCAATTTGACTTGCTCCTACATGTTTCGGTCTACGGCCACCATCAGGGAGCCTTCACTAGGGCCTAGCGAAAGTTATATTTAGGTTAAAATTCGATGAAAAAACTACTTCGTTATGTTATGCGGTGGTGTGGCAGCATGTCATAGGTATGGTGTGTGTACTGGCAGCATGTCATAGGTACGGTGTGTGTACTGGCAGCATGTCATAGGTATGGTGTGTGTACTGGCAGCATGTCATAGGTATGGTGTGTGTA
>Ga0123355_10019200_pt1 | contig 10877 bp, 11 predicted proteins | sample TergutEmb28metaG_3_FD_89872 | JGI IMG/M metagenome (GOLD analysis project Ga0123355, IMG submission 89872) | Embiratermes neotenicus P1 segment gut microbial communities from Petit-Saut dam, French Guiana - Emb289 P1 | ecosystem: Host-associated > Arthropoda: Insects > Digestive system > Gut ...
ATTCCGACAGCTTGTATCTGACCAACTGAATCAATCGCCCATGATGAGATTTGATTGTTGTCTGCGAATGTTGGGGCTGATTGTGGTAAAGGTTGACCTATGGCATTTGCAAGCCGTGCAAGCATAACTGCCGCTTGTTCTCTTGTTAGGGTATTGTTGGGGGCGAAGTTGCCGCCACCTACGCCAGTTACTACGCCAAGATAGCCCATCTTTTGTATGTTAATGTCGTTGGTGTCGTTGAATTGGGCGCGCCCGGTTATTTCTCTGCCTGTTGCTGTTTCGTATAGGGCTACAGCTAGGGCGGCAAATTCTGCCCTTGTTGTGGCTTGGGTGTATCGTGATTGTAGGTTTTGCGGTACAAGTCCTGCGGATATTGCGGCGTTTACTTGGGGGATTGCCCATGATGATGGGATGTCGATAGTTGGTTGCTGTGGTGTTGTAGGTTGGGTTGGGGCAGGAGTGCCGCCGCTTCCCATAATATCAGCAAGTCTTATCGGTAATGTTATATCCTGCGCTACATTTCTTATGTTAAAACTTTGAACCACTAATGAACCATCAGATAGAATAGTAACCCCATTTATCGAATTAAGTGTTGGCTGTGCATGTGTACTTAAACGTGGCCTAAGTCTTTCCGCCGCTCCCCAAGTTTCAACTCTACTATTAGAAACTATCGCAGGTTCTGCATCTCCCCATTGCCACAATCGCCCGCTCGTGTCGCGAGCAAAAACTATATTTCCATCAAAATAGACAGATGCTATACTGCTTCCATCTGCAAACACAACATGCCTTGGAGTTTGTACTAGCAATCTCCAATTGCCACTAACACCAGATGCTCTATCCAAAACAGGGCCAACACCTACACTGCCAGTTGTGTTATTTCCCCAACCATATAATCTCCCATTTGCAGTCAGTGCAAAATTAGCAATAGACCCTGCGAATACTGCTTGCACATTTTCAATTCTTGCACTCCCTACCTCAAGAATACGATTGCTAGGAATATATAGGTGTCCTGCAATATCAAGTACATTGCTTGAGACACGATTTAGATGTAGATGGAAATGAATCCCGGGAAACTCTAAAGTTCTTTCGGTATTATCAAGGCGAAATCTTCCAACAGAATAAAGGTCTCCATTCTCTTTTAAGAAATGATTTCCCGATATTTTAGCCACTCCCGAATCAAGTTGGGTTGTACGAATATATATTTCATGGTTAGCTCTTCTTACCCCAACAGCCGTGAGCCACACAGTACCATCAGAGCGTAAAGCCAATGCCACTAAACTCGGACTATATAACTCTTCAACTCCAAAAAACAATGAATCCCCAATCGCCGGGCTGAAAGTAACGGCAATGACATTAGTCATCACTTGTGATGATAACAATCTCGTTGGGTCTGTTGGACTTCCTGCTATATAAGCCCATAATTCCCCATTATCATGCAAAACGTAAGCACCTTCTGCACTCATATTAGGGAAAGACAATAGTTCTATATACACAGAAGTCTCAAGGCTAGACTGCATTCTCGGCACACTCGCCGCATTTACCGCCACAGTAGGCACAAATGCAGACAACATAAATAAAGCCAGTGCCACGCTTATAATTCTCTTTGAGATTGCTTGTTTTTTCATATTTCGTCTGCTCCTTTTCGGTTTTTAATCCAATTACAATTTGTAATTATTATAGGCATCCACTTCCCCCGCAGTTTATAGGCGACTGCGTGAGCCTTATCGGAAGAATCATCCCCTTGACACTTTATGCGACAACTTTATCCGAATAGTTCACAACAGCAACTTCTGCTACAGCTTTACGCATGTCGTTAACAATAAATTCGAGACGCATCATTACAGTATCATCGTATTGCGAACATTGTAACACAAATTCTAATTTTTTCTATGCTTAGTTTTTTTGACTTATTATGAATGCCAAATGGCTGGCATCCCTGTTATTGTAATCTGTTATTTGCATACCCAAGGACCTATGCTATAATGAATCTGCGAGGGGGGGGATCCCAATGAATGACGAAAATCAGTACACGCCTAAAAAGATGGACGAAATTGACATACTAAAAGAACTTGCCGCACTTGATCCGCTTGGTGATCGCCAATTCAAAATTTTTGTAAGCGATGACGAGCAGTACAAATTCTTAGCCGAGTCATTTTCAAACGAGATTTTGAACGGCGAAAAAATCGTCCATATGAACGGCGAAATTGTATTGACGGTAGGTGGACGGTTAATACGCACAGATACCCTGCGAGGTGCGGATTCTACCGTGTTTAACATGGAGGCGCATGTCGTGACAAATGGCTTTCCATTAAAACGCCACATTTTTTACACCGCCGTAATCTATGCAAGCGGCATACAGAAAAACGACCAATGGGAAGATTTAAAGCCCGTCATTTCCATTGTGATTTATAAAGACAAAGACGATGCTCCCCTTATCGAAAATGGCGCATTCGCAGGAGATTTGTTTAAAACCGACGATGACAGGAAACAACTAACATTGATTGCAGTAAACACTGCAAAGTGGCGAGACGCTCCAACCGAGGAATTGCGCGCTTACCTAGCCACGCTACACCACGGCATAATGACCGAAGAGAACAAGGCAAACTTTACCGATGTTGATATAAGTAGCGAAGCATTTGCAAATGTACAACGTGCCGTAAAAATGGCTTGCGCACATACCAAAAAAGAAGACTATGACAAAAAGGGAGATGATACCATGTCTGCTGTATATGCAACGTATCTGTCAAAAGAGGACAGGGAAGCTGCCAAAAAAGAGGGTAGAAATGAAGGCCGAAAAGAAGGCCGAGTGGAAGGCGAAGCCAAAGGTCTTAACTTAGCATGGGAAATTATAAACTCGCTAAGACTAAACATTCCAATTCCCGAAATCGCCAACAAGTTCAAAGTATCCACCAGCGAAATCGAAAAATTCAAAGCTGTTTTATAAAAGGACAGAGTTCTGCTGATTGCAGAACTCTGTCCTTTACATAATCACCTATTTGTCACAGGCAGTTTAAATATACATCCACTTCCCCCGCAGTTGGTATAGACGACTGCGCACCGGCCTTTGTTACAGCAAGCGCACCGGCCACATTTGCATAGCGTATCGCCCGTGTAATGTCCCCGTGCTGCAAATACTGAACGCCCAGTGCAGCGGTAAACACGTCGCCGGCGGCAGTTACATCTACGGCGGTGACTTTCATTGGCGTGTAGTGGGTTAGTTTGCCGTTGTGGTAATGCACTGCACCTTTTTCGCCCATTTTAAGTACAATGTGTTTTGCTGAAGCGCGTTTTGTTAAAATTTCGGCGGCGGCAAGGCATGTTGTTTCGTCGGTGGGTATTATGCCGCACAGTGCTGCGGTTTCTATTTCGTTGGGGCTTAGTATTTCTAGGCCGCCCAATTTTTCTAACGGGAAGTTTAGTGCGGGGCCGGCATCAAGTATAATAGGGATTCCTTTTTCGCGGGCGCAGGCGCAGGCGTGGATTACCATGTCTTCGGCAATTTCGAATTGGATAATCATGCCGTCATACTCACGGCCGTCAAAGGCGCGGTCTATGTCGGATTTGTTCAAGTCTAGGTTTGCGGCCAAATGTGTGATGATGCGGTTGTTGCCACCCTCTTCCAGCATAATAACGCCAAAACCAGATTGCTTGCCACAGCTTACACCCATAAAATCTACGCCAACGCCCTTTTCAATAAGTGATTGGCGTAGCTGAACGCCGAAGGCGTCGTCACCTGTTTTACATACAAAAGTAGTGTCCCCGCCAAGTAAAGCGCAGGCTACGGCTTGGTTGCTTCCTTTGCCGCCCGGGCCAAACTGGTATTTTTCCGATAACATGCTTTCACCGGGGTGGGGCATACGTGGGGTGAGCATTAGCAAGTCCATGTTGATGCTGCCTATTACTAGAATTTTGGGGGGCATGTTAATTTCCCTTTCTGCAAATGTGCATAATATTAAAAAATTATTTAGAATTGTTAATTTGTATGTTGACAATTGTTTATATTGTGTTAAAATCAGCTTGTCCTCGAGAGATGGTACAAAAAGAATTCTTTCCACAAAAAAAAGAGAAAGGGGTGAAGCCGTTTAACTCATGTGTATTTTGTATGAAATGAATAAGGGGGATGTTCCGCTAATCATATTATAAGGAGAATGTAACGTGAACAATAATCATGCGCCTTATGCGACTGTTTTACTTATGACCGGCAACAATCCTTCTTGGTCGCTGGAATATCATCTTCAAATATACACAAACTCTACTGGGAACGAACTGTACGGCGTTAAAATAGACAAGCTTGATTCGCAAAAATGCATTATAGATAGTAACGAAACATTTGCGATAACAGACTCCTACGACAAGGCCATGGCAATAACCGCATTTATGGCAGACAGAATGGTTAAGCCGTTCGAACTACTTTCTGTAATGGACGACTGGCTTTCTGACGATGAGTGGGGCGGCGTAAACCCTAACTCTCCCAGCGGGCGAACATACCGCATGGAAGCGTAACTCCGGATTTTGCCCCTATTCCTATTTCTCCTGTAGTAACGCTACCGCCAATACTGGCTGTGGCTAAAGATAAAATATTGCCGTATACGGCCGGCGCAAACCCTGCCGTATACGCATTGATAAGCATAAATTTTGCATCATTACATAAAATGCGGGTGCAGGCGTCCACCAACTCGCAAAGGCGTTCTTCCAGTTTCCACATTTCGCCGCCGGGGCCGCGCCCATATACGGGCGGGTCCATTATTATGCCGTGGTAACGGTTGCCGCGCCGCCCTTCGCGTTGTACAAATTTTAGGGCATCGTCTTCCATTATCTTATGGGGGATGTGGTTAAGGCCGCTTAGGGCTATGTTGTCTTTTGCCCAGCGGTTCATGCCTTTTGCGGCATCTATGTGGGTTACACTTGCGCCCGCTTTTAGACATGCCACCGTTGCGCCACCGGTGTAGGCAAACAAATTGAGTATTTTTGGCTGGGGTACATCGCTAAGTTTGTCCATTAACCACTGCCAGTTTACTGCTTGCTCTGGAAAAAGGCCCATATGCTTAAATCCTGTAGGGCGAATGTGAAAGTTTAGCCCTTTGTAGCCTATTTGCCACGCTTCTGGGACGTTTTTGCCCTTAATTTCCCAACTGCCGCCGCCTTTTTTGCTGCGGTGATAGTACATATCGTGTTTTGACCAATCAATGCCGGGGTTGCGCGGCCAAAATGCCTGTGGGTCTGGCCGGACAACGGTCACATGGCCCCATTTTTCCAATTTTTCGCCGCCGCCTGCGTCTATTAGGACGTAGTCGCGCCAGCCTTCTGCAAGATGCATCATAGGGTGCCGCCTAACTTTTTGATAATTTCAATGCATTGATCAAAGTGGTCTACCACGTAGTCGGCATGTGTAAAATCTTGGCCGTACGTGTTGGGGTTTTTGTAGCCGATGCAGGTTAGGCCAGCATTTTTTGCGGAGAGGATGCCCACTGCCGAGTCTTCTATTGCAATGCACTGTGCAGGGGAATAGCCCGCCTTCCCGGCGGCACGCAAATAAACGTCCGGGGCAGGTTTGCTAACAGAAACATCTTCGCCGGATGTTATTGCATCGAAATATTGGGTAATGCCAGTGCGGTTTAGCACCAGCTCTATAAGTTCGTGACTAGATGCGGACGCTACGCCGCAGTGTAGGTTCATCTCTTTTATTCCCTTTAATAGTGCGGGAATGCCCGGGCTTGGGACAAGCTCTGTTTCATTAAAAATGTCGCGCATGGCTTGCTCGGCCATTTCTATGAGCTGTTCTGGAGTAGGGGACAGGTTTAGTTCCTCGCGGTACTTGGGCCAGCGGTCTGGGTTGGATATGCCTGTGTATGGCGTTACGGTGGCTAGGTTTGCCGGGTAGCCGCAGGCCTGTATTACGCGGATGTCTAGTTGGTAATGGAGCGGCTGGCTGTCTATTAGTACGCCGTCCATGTCGAAGATGATTGCTTTTTTCATTACAGTAAAACCCCTTCTTTATAGCAGGCAACAAGATATTCCTTGCTTGACCAGTATAGATTGTTTTTAGTGTCAGATAAAATTGGGGGAAGAAACGAGGAATAGTAACTATACACGCCCCTTACATAATCATCGCTATATAAATCATTTATGACGCGTGCCGAACTTTTAGCCATTTTACTATATGGCGGATTTCTCTTTTCGAGTGGCAATTCATTGAAAAGCGGAGGTGCGGGCAATCCGAACTCATCTGCTAACTCACCTATGACTTTATCAGGGTTTTCGCAATGATACGCTTCTGCATAGTCATAATAATGCAGGAGCTTTTCCATGCCCACCATTTCGACTAACTCTTTATGCGACATATTAGTTGACCTATGCAGCCGTTCCAACAGCCAACATAAGTAAAACATCTTGTCGTATTCCTTACTGCGCACGAGTTACAGCCTCCTCTGTCGCATATTGCAACGCTTGTAATGCGTCCTTATTGTGAAAACTTATTTGGTGGGTTGGTTTTGTGAACTTTATTAATTCCCAAAAGGCGGCTCTGCTAATCACACCCGCAATAAAGTCGTCTATTTCGTTCCAGATTTTATCATCGGCCATTGGCCCTTCAACTATGTCATAGTTATGTGGTTGACCGCGCCGACAAGACACCACAAAATCTAACCATTCGTCATCCTCGGTAAACTGTTTTACAACAAGCTTGGGATTTTCAGAATAGACATACGATGTAACGTAGCCGCTCAAACTTTTTTTTGTACTCCAAATTTTTGCTTGCGCCTTAAATTCGGTGCAGTAGAACCCTGTACCGAAATCTTTTGTATATTTGGCTTCCCTTATTTCCGGTTGTTTTACCGGCTCTGGGCCACCGTGATATAGCATCATGAATGTTTTTCCTCCAACAAATACAACCGATGCAAAGCACGCGTACACATCAAATACAATATCCGTTTCTGCAACCCGCTTTCCGGTGGGGCATACCCGGGGCAAATTACCACGTCAAATTCCAGCCCTTTTGCAAAGGGTACGGCCATTACCATAACGCCCGGCGCAAAGTCTGCGTCCTCGGTAGCGATAAGTTGCAGTGGACGCAGTGGGTTGCTTTTCGATTTTTTCAATAGGTCGTGGAACTCTTTAGCCTCGCGGGCGGTGGGCAGTATGATGCCAACCGTGCTGTAACTGTCCGGTAGTTGCGGCAGTATTTCTTGAACAGCAGCGGCCGGGTCGCTGGTGGCTATGACTTGCGGCGGGTCGCCGTGACGGGTGTAAGACGTGTTTGGGTCGGGGTTATCTAAAAATTGTGCCGCAAAGCTGTTGATTTCGAATGTGGAGCGGTAGCTTTTTGACAGCGGTATGCTTTGGGCTGTTGGGTACAGGCTTTGCAATTCCGATATATTTCCCAGATTTATGCCGGGGTACAGAGCTTGATTTGCGTCTGCAAGCACAGTGAAATGGCTTGTGCTATACAGTTTTGTTAGAATGCGGTGGTGTAGGTGGCTAAGGTCCTGCGCTTCGTCAAGCAGGATGTGCTTTACGGTTTTATCTTGCGGCACCTGCCCGGTTAGGATGTCGATGTAGAAAAGCAGCAGCGCGTCTTCGTAATAGAGTTTGTCGGTTTTTATTGTGTCAATGGCCAGTTTTTGTTGCCGCAAAAACCGCTCGTATAGTTTTGCTGAACGCGGCCGCAGGCGGTTTTTTAAATCCCGCATGACGATGCTTTTTTCTTCTTCATATTTAATGCGAATTTCGTGGTCGCTAAAGTCGTCATCGTGGATGTCGTTGAACAGCGCGGTTATGGATTGGCGATTTGCCTTAAAATACTCGGTATATGCGCGCTCCACAAAGGTGATAACGCGCTCTGTTTTGCTTGCAAGTGTGCCTGCGGTTGTACGGTCTTTGTACAGTTCAAGAAGCCGCTTGCCATCGCATAGTTTTGCGTTGTTGAAACGCACATCTTCGAATGACGGGCTGTATTTTGCGACGAAGCTTTCCAGCGAGTCTAAAAATTGCGGTGAGTATTTTTTGTGGATACTTGCAAGGCGTTCAGCATCAGTCATTACATCTTCAATCTGCTGATACATACCATAAAACGCCCGGCGGTCACGTGCTTTTTCCGTCAGCAGCGCGGTAAAATCCAAGTTTTGCACATCGTCTTCCCCAAGTTCGGGAATGATACCGGCAATATACGATGCAAAAATTGGGCTGGGCGAAAAAATTCGCACTTTTGCACTGGTTAAACTTTTTCTGTCGCGGTACAACAAATAAGCCAACCTATGCAAGCCGACGGATGTTTTGCCGCTGCCGGCCGGGCCGTATACCAGCACCGTTTGTGCCGCAGCGCGAATGGCCTTGTTTTGCTCGGCTTGAATTGTATTTACTATGGTTTTAATATGCGCATCAGCAGACTTCGAAAGCTCCTGCCGCAAGAATTTATCTTCTATTACAATGTCGTTGTCGAAAAGGTACAGCAATTCGCCCTTTTCTATTTGATACTGCCGCTTTAGGCTTAGGTAGCCGCTGATAACCGCCCCTGTTCCCGGTACGGTAAAGCTGGCATTGCCCACGCCATAGTCGTAATACAATGACGATATGGGTGCGCGCCAGTCGTACACATGGTAGCTTTGGCTGGCCTCGTCAAAAAGGGAATAGCGGCCAATATATATTTCTTCAAGCTCGTCGTAGCCATCTTCCGTAAAATCTATACGGGCGAAGTATGGCTCGCCAAGCATTTTTTTTAGTTTTAATAATTGCTTGCTTGCGGCTTCGTAAACCACCTCGTTGCGGGAAACTTCTTCCGCAAAAAGATACAAGTCCGCAACGTCATCAAAATCGCGAATGGCGATACGTGCTTCGCGCCACATTTCTTTGCGTGACTCAAGGACCTCGTCCCGTTTTTTTACCAGACCCTCGCTGTACTGGGCTACTTGCTGTAGTATTAATTCCTTTACGGTTGTCAGCTTTTGAGTTTCGGTAGTTTCGAACATAGGGCATTCTCCTATAACAATGTAAGTATAGTTATACCACATTTTGCAAGAATGTTGCAATCGCAAAACAGACAAAAAAAGCCCGATACAAATTGGAAGCGTGCTTTTCCAATTTGTGTCGGGGGTTGTTTTGTCCGCAGAAGTTCATTACAAATTATCGCCCCATTCATGTCCATCTGGAAACATAATTAATAACGATTCTTTTAACCACGATAATTGTTCCAAACTCATTTCTTTTACAGCATTTTTAAAATCATGTTGATAATCTAAGTTATCAATCGCTGTTGATTTATACAGCAGTACCATTTCTGGAGCAAGATATGGAACGTTGTGGGCATGAGATATAGCCCTTTTAAGGTCAAGTTTCACATCATGGTTTCTCGAATATAAAAAATACTCATCATTTCTTGTGTTAAATAAAAATTCTATATAATCCAAGTCCACTTGTTCAGAATTATCGAAATCAACAGCAAACATATCTGTTTCGCATTCTGTGAATTTATAATGTTGATTGGTTGGCTTGACACACCAAATATTAGTTTTAAGGCGCTTCTGGTTGGAAACGCTGTTTATCTTGTGCAAATATGGAGTACCGCAAGGTTCGTAAACTTCCCAGCCTTCGTTTAACATATGTTGAATTATTTTATCTCTATCTTCCCAATAAATTACAACGTCTAAATCCTTGTGCGGGCGTGTCTTTATGCCAAGAAACAAGTCAATAGCATGGCCGCCGCAAATAGCATAATCCAATCCCGTGTTTACCATAAAACAATTAAGTTGTTTGATTAAATTCATAATACACCGCCTTGAATAATTTTTTCGCACGTACCACTCTCGTTGTGGTGCATAAGTGCGCCATTTTAGTTATCTTCATAATGCCCTTTACATGAAATTATTAACAAATCTTTTTCGTTTTGCTGACAATATACAAGTCTATCCCCTTTATTTATCTGTCTGGAGAATCGCACAGGATTTTTGTAATACTTTAATTTTTCAGGTTTGCCCCTGCCGTCTAACATCCCATACGTTTGAATATCGCTGATAAGGTCATAAATTTTCTTGGCAGTTGAGCGGTCTGATTTTAGCCAGTTATCTAATTCTTTGTTTGCAATGTCAGTAAAATATACATCCATAACTATTCACCGCCCACCAAGGCTTTTAATTCATCCATTGTATATTTTACTACTTCGCCTCGTTCAGCTTGTGCAATAGATTCGTCAAGTTTTGCCAAATATTCGGCATTTGCGTGTTGTTTAGTCGTTAATTCAAATGGCACCTTTTTCTCCCTCACCAATGCCCTTAGGCTGGAATTGATATAGGTCGTCATGTTTAATCCGATTTCACTCAACATATCTTCTGCTTGTTGTTTCACATTTTCATCAATTCTTACAGTTATTGCTCTTGACATAATAAAATCACTCCTTCATGGCTAGTATATTGCAAATAGTTGATATTTGCAATATACACCTGTTGGGTTTCATTGTGTAGTTTTGTCTCGTCATGTGTCATGCCTTCGTAGCCGTTCAAAAGAAATTTGACCACGCCAGCTCATTCGTTACAAAAAAAATCAGATTCAACTGGTCGGTTTTACCGACCAGTTGAATCTGATTTTTTGATTATACTCAAGTTTTATATTGTACTAACATCCCATTTTGGTTAGAATTACTGGAGATTTGAACCAAACACAGCGGAAAGGACACATCAAATGGTAGAACTCAAAAAGATTACAATTTTAGATGACAAAATGAAGGATTGCATCGCGCTTGACATTGTGCCGGAGAAAAAGGAACACATGTGGTCGAACGCCATCACGCTGGCGATAGCGCACAGAAGGTTTAGGCGTTTCGCCACGGCAATGGAATGCCGCGCAATTTACGCCCATGGCGCAATGGTGGGGCTGGTTGCGTATTGCCA
>Ga0123355_10019201_pt1 | contig 10877 bp, 6 predicted proteins | sample TergutEmb28metaG_3_FD_89872 | JGI IMG/M metagenome (GOLD analysis project Ga0123355, IMG submission 89872) | Embiratermes neotenicus P1 segment gut microbial communities from Petit-Saut dam, French Guiana - Emb289 P1 | ecosystem: Host-associated > Arthropoda: Insects > Digestive system > Gut ...
CAATGACAAATAAATTGGTTGTCATCATAAATAGTCTTAAAGTACCAAAAATTAAGAAAATTTTACTATACGAAATGAAATTTCTTGTACCAAATTACAGCTGCCTCCAGAACCCCTGACTAGTTGGCTACCGCCCCCAGATCCCCGTTCTCTCTGTCCTCTGTCCTCAACTGAATTTGTTAAACCCCCCTAAAAAAAATTCCTGGGTACGCCACTGGCAGAACCTTATTTGTTGTAGCTAATACAGTATTCTTTTGACAGAAGATAAATAAAAAGTAAACATTATTTTATGAATAGTTTACTCATGTTGACAGATTCTTAGATGCCTAAACGATGATCAGTCAGGTTTAGAAATTATAAAACTTTAATGCTTCTCGTACATAAAAATGATCGTTAATAATGTATAGTCCGGTTTTAGTGGTGCAGAGAAGTGGCCTTGGCTTCTTTAAAAGTGTTATATCGGCTATCAATAAGAGAGTATCAGGATAAACACAAAAGCTGAAAGCAAAAAAATATATGACCACCACTACACCAGAGGTTGGGCACATTAATCATAGATCACAATAACTTCTCCACCTTCCAGCATTTGGATCAGTAATGTGGCTTCACGTCCTCACATCTGTAGGACATTAAAATCTACCCCAAACTGCGTCTTTAAATTTAGAACAGTAGTTGCTGCGTCAAGAACATTTTCATTTTATTAAACGTCTTCCGGTTTACACGGAAGGGATTTCCGAGATCGTGCTCTTCTGTAAATCTTGGAATTAGTCCTTCAGTGCTGAACATTCAGACGTCAGTTTCTTCCGAAAATTCGGTATCCACCCACAATTATGCTGGTGGAAGAACCCGGAAGACAGCCTGTGCATTAGACTCACTGAAAGTCACCGAAAAGATAGTACATAAATTACCCGCAGATGAAAGTTTGTGTAAAAGCAGAGTAGAATTATATACTGCAGTCAGTTGTCATGTGTGGCTTTCATGATGTAGGCATTATTTTATTACAACCATCAGCTTATATTAAACCAGTGTGAATTTTAGTGCCCGGACCGATGACAGCCCCCGTTCTGCTTCAATCCCGCGTTAAAAAAAGCTGTCTTCTAGTTTGGAAGGCAGAGAAGATACGAGGGTCCTTCGTAAAGTTACATGCGAGGACGTGACCAGAATTGAAGTGGCCCCAGACAAGTCAGAGTAATCGTGATTTTTCATAATCTCATACCCCACCAGTTACCTGCAGTGTCCTGCTGTCCATCCTCCTGGCGGGGTCAGTCAGACCTGCCGCGTGATCGCCGAGAGGGCTCGTCCCTAGCGAATTTCGACCGCCTGGGAGAGAAAGTGACGTGGCAAATTCCGGCGTCGTGTATTGCTCCGATTGTGTTTCGGACATGGCGCCTCTGCGAATTATCAGGCAGATGCAAATTTAAAGCCTTACAAAGAAGTCAGCAAAATATTATAAAACTCCCCAGTATCATCGAAGCGTTGACGTGATTGCCTGCCTGCTTCCGCCTCTTTGCACGAAGTATTAACAAGGTAGTAATGAAGCTATAAAATTAAAGGTCATGCAGTATTCGTACATTCTAAGGGCAGTCCAAATATCGGAAACAATAAAGGATAAATCTGTCAGTCATAAGGACGTTACGTGCTGCACGGTCATAAACTTCCAAGAATTAAGATATGTACGGAAATATCAAATACACTTTAATTATCACCCAACAAATGCACTTACATAAAATTTCACATTAAAACATTTAAAATCGCTCCAACATGTTTCGATCATAAGATCATCCTCAGGGAGCTACGATGTTCCTTGCTAAAGTCACATTTTAAAAACACTAACTAATTAATTCCTTTATATTAATTGGGTGCTGTGGAAGCATATCGTATTGTGTAAGAGTGCGTTGTTGAGAATGCGCCTGACTGTGGGTGTGCGTCGTGTGTTACGTTGCAACGTAACACATTAGTATAAATATTGAACGATTGGTTTTCGTCGGCCAAATGTAGGGGTACATTGGCAGAGATAATACTTAAAAAGACAACTGAAGATGCCTACAAAATTTCAGTTTCAACACACAAAATTTTGCCATGCACTCTATCTGAACTGTGGAGACAGCAAATGAACGCAGATTTTAATGGGGAGGACACAACTGAATTTCCAGCATATCAAATCACAAATAACAAGCTTTAGAATTAATTGTAACTCAGCTGGAATACACAGCTCGACATTCGTTGCTGTACACCCTAACGTTAGGACGTTTTTCGTTTCATGATTATATGTTTTCAGAGTTCAAGCGCCGAAAATAGACAATAAAATAACATCTCTCTGCGTTTAGGCTAAATCAAAGTACTTGTAAGAATGTCTGAGCATGTTTTGATTAACCCTAAAGAATTCTGAACCTGTATCCAGTTACTTATTCCTGACCCGCGTAGTATGGACTTTGTCCGCAAGCAGACCTTTGGTTTCCGCCACGTATGCGAGCCGTTTTGTCCGTCAGCTTGCTGGCTGGCACCCCGCCATGCAGCTGTAGGTACTTGGCACATCCCCTGTTGCACCGGTGTAGAGCCGCATCTATGGGGGTCATCAGTTGACCCTTGCTGGTCCTCATTACAGGATTCAGCAGCGCCTGGCCGTCCAGCAGTATCTGCAACATGTTTTACTTCACAGCCTAACTTTGTTATTAAATAATACGTGGTAGTTTCACAATGTTCCCGGAATCAATTCATTTCTGAGACATACAAACCGGTACAACAATTTAAGCTAAATGTCTTTCATAAAAATCCCCTTGAGCTAGTGTGCATTTCTAACAGCTACTACAAAGGTGTTGGAAACGTCCCGGGAATCCGTTTTGTAAGCCTTTTCAGCTCGTCGGTCACATTCTTAATTACTGAGTAGCATCACAAAAACCCGTCTCTTCAATATTCATTTCGATCGACTAAGCAAGTGAAAATCAGCTGGAACTAGATCAGAATTATTCTCCAGTGTTGTCACATTGTTTCTTGCTGAGAAATCCTTTAACAAAACCTGCCTGTGTGCTGGAGCGTTGAGGTGAAGGCGAAATCAACTGTTGGTTTTCCATTTTTAGGGGGCGTATCTTTCAGACCGCATCCCTAGGGCGACGAAGGATGTCAGTTTACATTTCTTTTTTCACGGTAGCAATTCCTGTAAATTATTCCAGCGAATTCCGGGAACTTTTTGAAGCTACTACGTATATTTAGATAAACAGTTGTGTGTAGAACGTGGGGTTTATGGAGTTATGTCAGGTATTCGAAGATGTTAGAAAATATTTTAGAGAAATAATTTGTGGACATGAACTGATTCAAGACCAATTAGGAAAGGCTCATTAGCGAACTCCTTGCACGACGGTTGTAAACCTCCTTGTGGCATGACATGAGAAAAATTCTTCTTAAAACGTCTCGTATGGCCGTCTCGAGAAGAGGGTATTCTGCCTTAATAAGTGTATATTTTTTCAGTTGTTTAATTGTTCGTTTAATCTTCCACTTGTTAAGATATTTACTGTTATAAATTTAGACTGATGGTGGATTATTTGGTTAATAATTGTACTGGAATTTTGTTACTTCTGAGTTAGCTTGTTTGATTTGTCAGATAATGTCACAGCGTCAGCCAACTATTAGTATTGCTTGCAATTGAACTTATTGAAAAATATAAAATTATTTTCTCCTCCTTCTCTTTGCATCTATGTGGTATTCATAGACAGATTTGTGGACAGAAATCTTACAGTCGAATGCTTCGTTTCGTAAGCTTCTAGCAAGTGTTTTGAGCTGTATTATTCTGTGTAACAGCAAGGGGTTGCCTTGTTAGCGCGGCAACTTCTCCGTCATGTTTGTATAGCGTGTAGTCTAAACAAAACTGTCGGGCGTCAAAGAAGAGCCAGTCTAGTGAAACCTCTTCCACAAAATCCACGAAACTTTTTAAGATCACGGGATAGAATTAGAGGCACTTTTGAATGCTGAGCTTTCCTTTTTATTTAAAGACTTTTCTTTTTTCTACCCCCTGGTTATCAAAAAGTTAGGAGAGAAAATGTTATTCCCATGCGCTCAAACCTTAGACGCCTAACGACCCCTATAGTGGTCGTGCCGCACCGCTAACCTCTAAACGTTGCATTTTATATATTTATTCAACAAATACAGGTACTGAATATTTTAAACATGGTATATACTCTCTGTTTTTTTTCTCCCTCTCTTCAAAATGCAGTTTGTTTCATAATTCTAACGTATTCGGTTCCTGTTTTATTCACATTTTATATACAGAGTGCACTAAAATTTAAAAAAATAATTCCGGCGCCAAAAGGTTAAAGCTGTTAACAGTTCAAACCCATAAAACAATTCAATACATAGTTAATTTGTTTGATTTACCGTAATAAAACCTAATTGCAAAATTTCGCTATGCGAATTATGTATAATTAAATTGTATGTATTATACTATTCACATTAGTGTTTCCTTCTAGTCGTCAAGTTACCTAGGCCACAAAATGCCAGATTAAACTACATCCGGGAGCAGACATGAGTTTTGAGTTCTGCACCTTGCACATTTCCACGTTGTTATTGATGGCTGCGATATGCAACGGACAGCGACCATCATTGTTGGGGGAGTTGACAGCATCTGGTCTCTGAGTCAGGAGCCAGCGCACGAGGTCTTTGCGCCCCGACACGACGGCCTCGTGCAGAGGATAGTCCCCTTTGACGTTGCGGACCCAGAGGTTGGCACCGTGTGTCCCCAGTATACGTAATGTTTCCAGCTGGCCCTTAGCAGCACCACAATGCGCAGGCCTGGGCGTAAAGCAGAGGCAAGGTAAAGACCACTGAGACTGACTGTTCATGTTAAACACCAAATTACATAATTTTTCATGAATGTACGTATGTGTTATACACTATGTATATGAGTTGTATACAGCTGTACGTGTAATTACGCGCGTATAGATTTGCCTAACGCTTTACTCAAATGTTGCCGTGGGTATGTACATATATACACATGAATGTACGTATGGTCTGATGCTTGTAGGCACGTGTCAAGCGTTAATGCGTAAACTTCAGTAAATAATTACTCAGAAACAATTACTTTATCCTTATGTCAGAAGTACAAGATGTGTACACAAAGTGTTTTATTTACTGCAGTGGTACGGACAGAATTTAGTCTATATAAGGTCCATATGCTCTATTTATACATAGAGACTGTGCTGCACATATTTATTTTATATGTGTAAATAAGTATAAATATTTATGCACTCTAATCTCCAAGCTGTATAATATTTCTCTCTCAGCTGCACATATGTACAGAGTAAAGTGCAATGAGATGTTCACATAAGGTGTTTTGACGTGATATGAAAGGGGTGGTCTTAAAATATTTCGGAGAGCGTTCCGGGATTTTCTTGTAAAAAGTGAAAAAAATGCTTTAGGAAACTCAGTGAAGAATCCGGTAGCCTGAACACAAATCGAAATCTGGACCTTCGAAACATATGTACGTGCGTGACATTGTTGTTAAACAAACCTGCAACTTGTAATCTCTGTGTACGGTGTGTATGTATACGGATGTATAGAAAATTTCGATGTTTTGCTGACTGTGCATCTCAGTATAATCTTAGCAACTGACCAACTTAATGCACAAATTCTTTTCTTTTAACAAGTTTATTATATTCCTCTACATGTTTCGAGCACTGTTATGTTCATCATCAGGAAGACAAATTGTACTATACAGCATCTGATATCGTCACACTTTGTAGGTGGCCTTCCGGTGTACAAGTGCACACCGAACGGCCACCTATAGAGTGTGACGATACCAGATGTTGTATAATACAATTCAACCTCCTGATGATGAACACAACAGTGCTCGAAACATGTAGAGGAATATAATAAACTTATTAAAAAACAAGAATTTGTGCATTAAGTTGGTCAATTGTTAAGACAGAAAATTTCGTTTGCGAGAAATCTTCCAGCAGGATAATAGCCTATCCATCGCCGATCCCAGACAAAAAAGACGTGCAAAATTTCGGGCTTCGGGGGGTGTAAATTAGATTCGCATTTTTCTGGGATCTTAAGCAGCGTAGATTGGTAATTCCCTACTGGAATTTCTAAGCAGTCTATAGGTCGCATATTCAAGGGTCAAGTAATCCAGTAACTGTTCAAGGAGTCCAAAACTCTTGATCTTTGAAGATGGGACCTATAGGTTGTTCCGAAATATCGGTAAGGAATTACCAGTTCACTCTGCGTAAGATGTCAGAAGAGCGCGGATCTCCTATATGGACACATGCTATCCACGAAGACCAAAGTGATCAGAATGGTGGTGACACTCACGTCCGCCCCTTGCGATCCTGTCTGTTGGGCTCCGCCCCGAAACTTAGTAGCAGCTGCGTCGAATCTGCGTGCCCCAGAGTGACGGCGTAGAAGAGCGCCGTGCAGCCGTTGCTGTCGATAACGTCCATCTCGGCGCCACAGAGTGTCACTAACGTCTCAATGCAGTCCGTGTGGCCCCTGCTAGCCGCGCAGTGCAGTGCTGCATATATGCACCCCATATTAGTTAGCATATGCAGTTAGTGTACTGCTCGCTACAAACTGTTTACTATGTGTCGCCTGCAACCTATCCAGTATTAAGAGTAGTATGGTTCGTTTCTTCCATAGTGAGCTGATACACAGGAAGTTTATTAGAAGAGTGCATTAAATACTTTAAAACCAGTGATATTATTACACTGCAAGTAATTACCATTATCTTTCTCTCAGATAATAGGGCTGTCAAAGTTTCATTCTGTCTCCAGCCTGGTCGATCCAAAATAAGTTTCAATGCTTTGTCGTTATCCGCTCTTTACTTATTTCTTGTTTTCCTCGTGCTTGTATTCTTAGATACGTTTAATCTTGGATCATTATCTGTAGCATTTATCTGACAGGTTATTATTATTTTTACTATTATTATTAGTGTATAAACATTAGAACTTGTGCAAATACCCTTCTGATAGACATAAATATTTCAGGTAGCGAAGGAAACTTTGTTCAATATATTTCGATTTTCCAACCATTTATTTCCGGCTGTTTTCTTTTCAAAATTTACATGAGATTATTTACACCAAGCTCTTACTTTAGCGCCTGGGAAAAACAGAAATCATAACTGTAGAATAAAGGTGAAATGTCTATAACTTTCCATTGTCATAAATAACATTTTGATGTATGTAATGTGAGGTTTCTCTTTGTCATTAAAAGCACTGTGACTTAATAAAAATAGACTACTACTCCCAGGACCATAGGCTATGTATTTAAGAATAAGAAGTGGAATTCATTTCTCCCACGTGTTTCATGAAATGCACGTACGCCTTATTAGACGCGCAAATATCTTTGTCATTGCATTACTAACTAAAACAATGCCCTTCGTTTTGTTTGTTGGTGAGGGAATTTGATGTTTTTCCTTTTTATTCACATTTGTTGGTGAAGCCATAATTTTTGTAACAGGCGCTCAAAGCAAGAGCATCTTGTCTTGAACACGAAAAGAGAAGGAAAGGCAGCAACTGAACCTCTTGGTCTTCTGAATAATTTTACTAGTTTGTGTTCCCCTTGCGCGTGAAATTTGTGAAATTTAAGCTATTCATGATAGTGATGGATATATTCGAGGCGATAAGCAAATTGTGCTTAAAACCGGAAGTTAGCTTTCTATTACAAATACTAGGAGGTATTCCAGTCCCTAATGTTTAAGCAGTACAACATGCCTAAGACACAATGTGTCGCTTAAATGATCCTGTCAAGATTTCTGAGAATAAAATTAAGTGGAATATATTGTATATTTTCAGTTGCATTTTTTACATACACGACCTTATGGGAATTCTTGTACTATACGATTGAATAGAAATGAAATTTGTTATTGGAAGTATCGTATTTGTCAAGCATGTCACACAATTGAGACAATGATCATCATGCATGTTACTGAGGTGTGAAATGAAAGTATACTGTACTATCATGTCTGCCACTGTTACATATGCTCTTTACAGTACAGGACACCCACCTGTCAGTCCGTCCTTATCGTCAGCCTCCACATTTGCTCCTGCATTCACGAGGGCCAAGATGGCATCCGCGCTGCCTGAAGGACAGGAAGCACTGCAGGTTGAGTCTGCATGCAGCGAGAACACGCAGGTAGGTGGCCAGTCTCAGCCAGTTAGTAGCAACACAACAGAGGTACGACACACACAACTATGGGGCTGTCAGCACCATACAGTTTATTATGCTGACAGGAGGTGCGTAAACACAACACGAGACTGCAAAGCCTTAATGCATACTGTGCAGAGTAGAACAACCGTGCCATTCAGACTGTCGTATTTAGGTAGGTCTGTGATAGTAATTACACGGCCCTTAACACTGCGTTTTGATGTTAAGGAAATAAGAAGTTCAGAGCTCTCGACACGTTTGTTTTTGGGTGGAGTGAGTTAGTTCAGAGGTCTCAGATACAGTGTATTCAGATAGGCATACTGGTTACTTTATGAATATCTTCATTTTTATTTTAAAATGCCGTAAATAATCACAGAACTAGCTCTTGGTACTGCCATGTTCAAGTAAAATATATAATTATTTTAAGTACAATGTCAATAATATTACTGTTTTCAAGCACAGTGGATAATAACAAAGCCTTTAACACACTGCCGTGCACTGGTAGAAAGTTACAAAAACTTCAGACTACCGCGTTCAAATGCAAAAATTCAGAATTATTCTTTTTGAACGAAGTCATCCCGTTGTGTATTGATTCTATATACCCACTTTATTGATATATATATTCCAGTCAACACAACTATATAATGAAAGCATAAGTTAAAGCGACATGTTTCGACTTAAAATTCATCGTCAGGCTAAGCTAAGAACCATGAAGTTCTTTACAATGTGGCTGTGCGCATTTGGGATCCCATTACAATTTGAGCTGTGATTCGTACCATGTACATAACATGACTTATATCTATTATACTATTATATTATGGTCAAATATGTGACGTGTGCTATTTCCTGGAGCCGTTGTTGTTGTAAAGAACTTCATGGTTCTTATCTTAGCCTGACGATGACTTTTTAAGTCGAAACATGTCGCTTTAACTAATGCTTTCATCATATAGTTGTGCTGACTGGAATATACTCGTATAACAATAAAGTGAATATCAGTATTATTCTGTTCAGGTATCGCGGGTAAACTACAGGGCCCTAGACACTAACGTGTGTAGGTGCACTACGTAAAGGCCGCGTCCAGATTTGAGCATTCATCTGCAACCCAAGGGCGTAACCGCGCGGCTTCTGCTCGCCCCGAGGCTGAGGCTCGCACACACGGCGCACTTCTTGGCAAACGGGCCGCGCGCTGTGTTCCACCATTTGTTCGCCGCTCTTGGTGGGAAGATGTTGCGCGAGTATCACGTTGACGAGAAGATCGCAACGAGCAGAAGTACAAGTCTGAACAGAATGTGAGGAACAATGAAGTCTCTTAGGAAATACAGTTGATGGTAAGGCCGATACTCAGACCGAGTACCCCCGGAATGTATTCCAGTGCTTAACAGTTATAACTCGATAGAGGAGAAAAGAGGGAAAATTTAAGTCATCAGTTCGCGACCGATGACTTATTTTTCCCCTCTATATTCCAGAATCTTGCCACTACATTAATCTATTCAATGGATTCCTTCAGTTATTTTTTCTACATTTTGTTTACTTTCACATTGTTGTATCAACTGTGTTTTTTATGGCATCGAATGTTAGTTGGAGCATCATGAAAAAAGAGCGGACATAGGATTGAGTGGTGACATTGTTGGTCCCTTTCAATGAACTGGTATGAAAACGTTATTTACTAGCTTCAAAAGCTATCCACATAGAACGATTTCTTTGGAATTGTATTTGATTGCTTCTAGGTTTTATCTACCAAGCAGTCGTAAATGCATCTGTCTTGATTGCATTGCAGTAGCTCAAGGTAGGGTGCAGTGGCGAGCTTTGGTTAAATAAGTACTAGCCTTCGAGTTGTTTACTAAAGAACTGACTTTTCTTCCAACTAATGACTAACAGCCTATCAAGTAAAACGCTACATCAGGTACATACATTGCGTGATTTCAGGCTTCCGAAGCGGTACAAATGAGATCTCCGCTCCTCTGTAATATTACGCAGCACAGACTGTTGGTACCGACGTTTCGAGGCAACCTATCGGCCCCATTTTGATAGGTCCAGCACTTCTTCTTGGGCTACTTGGACGTCGGTAACAGCCAATCTGTGCTGCGTAACATCGCAGAAGAGCAAGGATATCAGGTATTTACTTACTACCTTCTCCGTCATGTCTTCACAACATTTGGCATGTCAATATTCCAATTCTGCCAACTAAGGGCCTAACGTTTTGCAAAATAAGTGAATTGTTCTTCAGTGACTAAAAATCGTTTATTCTATATGGCCAGATATACTTATGATAAATTCGTATTAATTGAAATAACAAGTAATATAAATTAACGTGATGTGAGTTAATTGCTGTAACTCTTATCATGCCAGTGCATGAACTAAGCAACTTATGTGGGAAGAGTGCCTTGTTTTTTAGTAAATCGGTTCAGTTCTTTAGTATAAAAGAATTAAATCTACCTTTGCCTTGTCCTTGCCTTGTCTTTGTCCTTGCCTTTGTCTTTACCTTTTTCCTTGCCTTTGTCCTTGTCCTTATCCTTGTCTTTGTCTTTGTCTTCGTCTTCGTCTTCGTCTCTTCTTTATCTCGTCTTTGTCTCGTCTTTGTCTCGTCTCTGTCTCGTATCTGTCTCGTCTCGTCTCGTCTCGTCTTGTCTTGTCTTGTCTTGTCTTGTCTTGTCTTGTCTTGTCTTGTCTTGTCTTGTCTTGTCTTGTCTTGTCTTGTCTTGTCTTGTCTTGTCTTGTCTTGTCTTGTCTTGTCTTGTCTTGTC
>Ga0123355_10019202_pt1 | contig 10877 bp, 7 predicted proteins | sample TergutEmb28metaG_3_FD_89872 | JGI IMG/M metagenome (GOLD analysis project Ga0123355, IMG submission 89872) | Embiratermes neotenicus P1 segment gut microbial communities from Petit-Saut dam, French Guiana - Emb289 P1 | ecosystem: Host-associated > Arthropoda: Insects > Digestive system > Gut ...
ACCAGTTAGTCGCAGACTCCTGAAGATGGTCGTATTAACGGCCGAAACATGTTGAGCATTGAATGAGTATTGAATAAATAATAAAATAAGTGGCATCAAGTTGGTTTTCTCTTTACTCAATCTTTTTGGAATATTATGCCATGTGAACTGGTAAGTGAAGGTTAACGGTGCTTTCAGACACTGGTGAATATAGTTGGCGTGGTGTAATATCACAGATGACTTGAATCTCTCTAGGTGTAAGTAATTATTACCATTACAACAATTTTCTCTGTTATGCTACAAAAACAGCAGTACTAATGATATGAAGGATGCTGTAATATTAAATGCATTGTTACTTCTGTCTTCCAGGAGGAGAGACAAGGTTGGGAGTCCCGGCAGTCATAAAGTTTCCATATTATGATGCGGATACTGATACCCAGAAGTTTCCTTTCAAAACTTTATGTATGCTTTGTGCTTTATGTGCTCACTTTTTGGCAAGCACAGGAGCTAGACTGCTGTTTGAACGTAGGTACCTTGAAGCAGACAAGTGGGATATATTGTATGCCTTCCCACACCTTTCAAGTAATAAAGCAGAGATACAGTTGACTGAAGGGAGCAGCGAAATGTCCCTCTCAGGCAAATACATTGAGGCAGGTAAACTTGGAATTGAAAACACTGCGGCTGTGACTGATTCTCTTGATGATATCAGAAATAGTAAAGGAAGGTACTTACATCCAGTGGCTTTATGAGCATTCCTGTTTAGATGCAGATTGCAAAAGGATTGGTCCATAAAGATGTTCAGCTGGAATAGGGTGTTGCAAGAAGAACAATATGTGCAGCTTGTTGTCTTGTGTACGATGACACCATGTAGTTTTGTAGTTGGACATGCTGAAAGTCTTATATATGACCATATTCTGTCACAACTCATGATACTCCTGTCAGAAAAACTGCCTTGAAACTTAATAAAGAACATTATGAAGTCTGTATAATTTGTTAACACTGAAGGCTTGACAGGGTTGACACTATTATGGCATGTGTGACGTTAGGAAGGTTAGGAGTTCAGGTCTCTGCTGTGGGCCCTGGCTATCCTGGTTGATACACTGTATGATTTGTAGGCCAGAACAACTTCCGTTCCGTTCCATAGATACAATTAGAATTATTATAAAGTGCCTCTCTAGACTCTGCAGTACACACACGCACCACGGGCAAATGTGCTGCCATAACACCGACTGCAACCATATCAATGGACGAGATAGAATCATTACTGTAATTTTAGCCAAGCACTGTATAAAGCTCCCTGATGATGGATCCCTTGTGATCCGAAACATGTTGGAGCAATTTTAAATATTTTATAATAATTCTAATTGTATCTATGAATTATATATTTGTGCATCTGTTGGATAAAAAAGTGTTTTAATCATCATTGATGCACGGTACAAACATGAAGACCATTCCTGTTCATTTTTCATTATGATTCACATATCATTTGACATTGAATAACCCCAATAGTTGCTAGAGAACTGTACAGTAATTATCCTTGAATATTCACTAGTTAAACTTTTTCAGATATTCAGATATATTGTGCTGTGTATTCTGCTCTGTAAAGAAGTTAATACAAATATTTGTAACATATTTAGTGGCTTTCCGCACTCCCACCATGTACAAGTTAACATGCAGATACTGGCTGCTGTGCCTCTTGTCTCTGTCTAGCACCATGGCTAAAAATGAGTAGGACTCTCCCTGTATGCCTTCGTGACATGAACAGAGACAACTGTACCTTCACCTTCACCTGTATCCATCCAGAGCCAAATTTTTCATTGTTCTCATGCCCAACAGTGCTAATTATACTGCAACTTGATTTAATTATCAGCATTAACTAAAATTACGTATCAGTCTGACATTGGAATTTTTCATTGACATAATCCTTCTGATCGCACTATGGCCCTGGGGTCGACTCAGCCTCTAACAGAAATGAGTACCAGGAGTATTTCCTGGGGGTAAAAAGTGGCCGGTGCATAAGGCTGACAACCTTACCACCATCCTGGGCCATTGTCACGTAATCTGGGAATCATAACTTCCTAGAACCCTCTGGGCACCTCGGGCCTGTAATGGGACTGATTTACCTTTTTTTTTTACATATCAGTCTAGTTATAAAGGATTACCATATTTTACATTTCACAACAACTATGGCCTATATTTCTCACAGAGGTTAAGTGAGAAGAAAGTCAGTTTTTTATTTCCCATTTTCATTTCTTGAAGAGAAAATATCCAAAAATTAGGCACAATACTTTTTGTGTAGTAAGGAACAACACAGAGGTGTTAATGTGAAATTAGATGGCATAAATTTGAAATTACTAAAGGTTTTACATAACCATTAACAATACGAGGTATGATTTTCCCCTTGCACACCATTAAGGCATACAGTAAGAGTAGAGTCTTTGTTTCTGTTTTGACTTATTGAGGCTGTTTAGACTTTATTTTTATGGTCGACATCAAATACTTTGACAAAATAAAAATATTTACAGTTCAGGTAATTGCACCTGAAGGCAAAAGTGGCCTCCTGATTCTCAGAGCCAAGGTGTGTCTGAGCTGTCCACGTCCCATCCATAATACACCTACTCCACACAAGCCCTGATAGTGTCAAGTTAATTCTCATGGATTTTCCTAATATTTTTATATAGCATTTTACTGCTACTACTACTACTACTATGGTGGTGGGGTGGTGGTGGTAGTAGTGATAGTAGTAGTGGTAGTAATGGTGGTGGTGCCATGTGTTCGTTTTTAGGCCCATTTGCGAAATGGAAGAAAGGGACTGTTGGCCTTGTCATGTCCATCTGTCTGTCCATCTGCATGGAACAAAGCTGCTCCCAACTTCCATGAAATTTGATATTTGATGAGTTTTCTAAAATCTATTGAAAAAATTCATGTGTTATTAAAATCTGACAAGAATAAATGTTACTTTACATGAAGACCAATGTACCTTTATCATAATATCTAACTCATTTCTTCTTAGAGCAAGAACTTTTTACGAGAAAACTGGTAGAAAAAATTGAAACACACATGTTCTGTTCAATCCCTTTCTTTCTGAAAATCATGCCATTTATGAGGTAATGTGGGAAAAATATGGGAGAGCTAGAGGTGCCACAGATAGCAGTATAATACAGTGCATGCACACTGCATGCTGGGTAACCAAGGTTACAGACACACATTCAGACTATTTAATACTTATTGCTTGTCGATAGCAAGAAGGGTAATGCAGTCACACCTCAATGTTATGTTACACATATATTGCCTGTGTTGTTAGTACATAGTTTATCAGTTTTTCCAATTCTGCAACACCAAGTAGGTTTATCCTGCACCTAATTTCTATTTGTGAAGTTCTTGGTTGATATCTGTTTTCATCATCAGGCTTTTGCAGTATGTTTTCATGATTTACTTAATTCCACCCACACCAAAGTTGGAACAGAGCCTACTTACAAACAAGTGGTGAACTGTCCACCCTACCTAGCTCATTTCCCGCCATCATCCTCTTGTCCCATTTGATGCTAAATGGCCCAAACATCATTATAACCAAACACATTGTACCAAAAAACAAAGGCTGACCTGACAAACTTGAGACTAGGATGGTGACATCCATAACAGTTTGTTGATGTTCAGATTGAGATAGAGATAGAGAGAGAGAGAGAGAGAGAAGGGGGAGAGAGAGAGAGAGAGAGGGAGACACTCAAATGAACCATCAGTGGTTGTTTGTGTACTCTGGCTTCAGGTCAGTGAAGAGGAGCAGAATCTGTAGACAAATTTGCGGATTTATAATATTCAGTTATAATTTTGGTCACATACATACTCATAGTTCAGTGTGAAAGAAGCAGTCAGTAATGGATCTCAGTTTTGTTGTGTTTATTGTGTGTTAACTTCAGTACTGTAGCCTGCTGAAATTTGAGGACTGAGACAACATTATGGTCTGAGATTAATGTAAAAATTCACTCTCAATAAAGACACAAAGGGGAGTAGATGTATAGCACTATTGTTTGTTTAATGTCAGTACTATATGGGGTGGGTGGTTACGCCACATTCCGGCCGCTTTATCCCCGGGAATAACCCGGTACCCAATGTATAGGAGGCTGGGAGAAACCCAGGGTCAGTGTGGATGGGTGTGGGAAATCTCACCCCCATTGGAATGTGATCTCCAGACTGTCCAGCCCATAGTTCCATTCCTTAGATGCAGCTGTTATGGCACATTCACTCTGCAGTAAATACTACATATTGATGTGTCTTCTTCTGGGCAGAGCGAGATAAATAGGTTCTCTGTATATTTGTACAAGTCTACAAAAATACATTATTCTTCTAACAGAATAATTCTGTCACTGGTGACTGTATGTAGAATACAACTTTACGGTTGTTTATTTAGTCACCATTTTTATATGTAAGTGCACATCCATATTCATCAAGTTTCCGTGCATCATATTATGCATTACAATTGCCATATACTGCGTATCAGTTTATTCATTTGATTATTTAAATACAGGTGTACATAATTCATTTTTTTATAATAACTGCATATCTGTGACTTTCATCTACATTGTATATAAAATTTCCATATTTCATTTCCCTGGATGGGCATAATATGAATGGTGTAAATAGATAAAATCATAATAACCAGTTAAATTCTTGGTTTTCTTCTACTGGGGTGAATAATTTTCTCACTTTGGTTTTAAGATTCAATTCAATTTGTACCTGAAATTAAAAAAAAAACCCATAAGAAATTATCGAAGTTCCAAAGTAAGCACCATGCCATGAAGATGTATGGGGGCCAGAGGCACAGCTCCTTGCATTCTTCACCTTGACATTAAATGGAGTCGAGTAACCACCATCATGAACCAAAGGACAGAGCCCTTGCCCCCATTCAGTAGGTGGAAGGATATGTCCCAGTGCCAGTCTGGTTAATGTGGAGTTAAGACAGTCTTCTAAGTTCCTACATGGCATCAAACCAAGCTCCTTTGCAGCCAAGTTGATATACTGAGAAATTTTGGCTTGAGTAATACAAGCTGTATGACTTTAGCATATTGCGATACAGCACCACATGTGGTAAGAACATGCAGTTTGGCCATTACCACAATAATATTGCTGTAACATTCCGTTCTTCATGTTGTAGCTTCATGTTTTTTCAGAGAAACTTCCAGTGTTGTAGACCTTGGTCATGCACAACAAGGGACATACATTGAGAATTAAGGTCCTGAATATCCTAAAACTGTTCTACCCAAATTCTTTCACTGTCCAGGCAGGCAACATGACATTTAGTACATAAAACGTGCAACTTGTTAAGTATGCATATATAAATTGGAACCAATGTTACAGAGAACTAGACTTCATGTTCAGAGTACAAAGTGACACATTTTATACAAAAAAGAAATCTACTGTGAAGGTTGGGAGACAGGAATAGGTTAAGGGCAAGGGAGCAGGAACTGATCAGTGAGAAGTTCAGAAGTTGTGCAGGTAATCTGTGACAGCAGAAAGGTAGTTTGCATGCATTAGCATGGAAAGAAGAGACTCTGTTGTTACTGGAAGTGCTGTTACTACCCTGAAAATGGCAGCAATGTGTTTTTTAAAAAAATGTTTTATACCAACCAAACTGCATTGAATTCATGCAACTGGCCTCAACGCCCTTGTTGAGCGAACAGCCGAAGCTGAACATGGGTTTGAAGGATGTTTGAATTCCATGTATAGATGGCAGTTGACTTCCAAGTCATCGTAGAGTAGTTTGATCCATGTCGTAGAGTTACTCCTCCATATTGAAAAGTTCGTGCAGACGACAAGTGAGAAGCAGTGTCGTGATATGTGAATGGCGATAGAAATAAATTGTAAGGATTTCTCGTGACTGAGAATTATTAGACAATGGATCAAGATAAATATGAGTATAATAAGCAGTCATCTTCTGACTTCTGCGTTACTGATCCAGATGGACGACTGAGAGTTCTAGCGGACTATGGAAACTCGGTAGAAATAGACAACAACATTCCGCCTAGAAGGTGTGGATTACTTTCGCTTTGAATTTGATGTAATATGTATAGCATGGTTTGTACCATAGCCTCAGATTTCCTGGTTTGTTATACATATAAAGTGGTCTTCGATTACAGTTTTATACTCGTGTCGCTTTCGTTGTGTAACTTAAGTCCTGGCTTAACCATGGCGTGGAAAGTTCGGTTGTGGGTGTGATTTAGAATAAGTTGTTTGGTTTATTAGGGATATCATCCTGGTAGTTACACACATAAGCCTCGTTAGTTTAGGTTGTCCGTGGGATGGTGTGTAGAAAGGGAAGATTGTGGTATATTTGACAACAAACATTTATTTACTGCTAATAATGAAATTCGCAAATATAACACTAGAAATAATAACAAACTTCATCCCGCATTAACAAATTTGACAAAATACAACAAGAGGCCAAATATGGTAGGCATTAAAGTATTTAACCACCTCCCACAATATTTAGAAGCTTTAGTTCATAATCCAATCTCCATGAGGTGGACTGGATTGGGCTGGCCCAGGATAGAGACAGGTGGCAGACGCTTGTGAGTGCGGTAATGAACCTTCAGGTTCCGTCAAATGCGGGGAATTTCTTGTCTAGCTGCAAACCAGTTAGCTTCTCAAGAAGGACTGTGCACCATGGAGTAAGTAAGTAAGTTCATAATCCAAAGCATTTCAAAAGTTTCTGTATTATCATTCTTTTTACTCGATGGAGGAATATTATGAATCAAAGGAAAACACATTATGAAACTGATATATTAATTTTATGTTTACTACATAAGTCATTACACATGTCATTTATTACATTTAACTTATAATTCTTGTTGCTATTGTTAATTACTACAAGATTAAATTTTTATTTATGTACTCTTAGATATTTAGACAACTGTCTTCGATGACAGAAAATTTTTACTATTATCATATGACTATTTCCAAATGTATGGCGTGTGTACCTGTATATGGTACATAGAAAGTAAATAAATGAGTAAATAAGTATAAGTTCTTCAGCATTGCAGGTTGAAGGGAGGGGAGGCATGTGGAATTCCCAACATTCGGTTCTGATTGCATATTAGTAGGTATGCAGATCACATTGTGAATGTTACAGTTTTAGAAAGTGTAACATGTTATGCGTCGTCCGTAGTTTTCAGTGTATGTCGGTCGGATATTATAAATTGTAATTTTTAGGTTATGGTTTTCCAGCTATTTTATTGTGACTTGCCAACCATAATCTCTTAAGCCATCCACATGTCTGAATATGGTAACCGCTGTGATCGAACAGTTTTTGTCTTGCTGCTGTCATGTACTTTATATTAGCACTTGTGTATTTTCACCTTTATGCTTTGTAGTAATATTGTATGTAATGTAAGCTGAAACAACATTTTAGTTTGAATCGTTTTTTGTTGGGTTGTTTTCACATTGAAGACTCTTGCGGTAATTTCAAAACGTTGGCTGTGGAACTCCTTTGACTTGAACACATAACCCTAAACCAAGACAAAATTGCACATACCAGTAGGACATAGAATAAGTTCTTTTTTGCAGTTTACAGAAGGTTTCATTCCATTCATTTATTTTCCATTTATCCATTTACAGGTACAACCTAAGGATATGGAAATAATCATATTGTGATGACACAGTATATCAGTTCAATTACGAGTGTCAAATTACAGAATACAATTATAATACAAAGATTACATAATAAAATATCAATTATAACATTAAAACATAACAATCTGGAATATATATTAGTTATTAGAATCAAAATATTCCTCATTAGAATAAAATGAGTTACAAAGAAGAAACCTCTTTAAGTCCAATTTAAAAACTTGTATTTCTTTTGCCACATACTTTATGTGAGTGGGAAGATGATTAAAATTTTAATTCCTGCAAAATGAGCTCCTTTTTGGTAATTGGTTAAATTAGTAATGGGAAGATGAAGGTTATTAGCAGATCTAGCGTTGTGGTTATGGACTTCTAAATTCTGTGTAAATAAATGTTTCTTGTTCACCACATACAGTACAAGAGAAAATATATACTGAGAATAGAAAGGTAAAATTTACATTGTTTTAAACAGTTCTCTACATGAATCCATTTTCTTCAAATTAGTCATAATTATTAACTTTTTTTTTTGCATTCTGAATATTTTAATAGTATTAGGGGTGTTACCCCAAAATATTATGCTGTAGGGTATGATAGAATATATGGAAGAAAAATATAGCATTCTTCAACCTTTCCTAGACAACACTGCTTTTATAGCTCTTACTGCTTAACATGCAGAGTTCAATCCGGAAATTAATTGGCCAATATGATTATCCCAAGTTAGAGTGTCATCAAACACTAAACCCAGAATCTTTGTGTATGGAACATTAGCAATACTTTTATTAAAGTAGTTAATATCTAATGTAGTGTCAATGCAATTTTTAGTTCTAAATTGTAAGTAATACAATGTGGAATAAGAAACCAACGAGATGTCACTTAGTATTATATTTATTTCTCCTTTATAAGTTGCTCAACATGTTTTGGGCTACCTTGTGCCCATCTTCAGGAGCTGACGACTTAGTGGTATTTTTGCCGCATGTAGTGTAGTGCTGTAACACCACTAAGTCATCAGCTCCTGAGGATGGACACAAGGTAGCCCGAAACATGTTGAGCAACTTGTAAAGGAGAAATAAATATAATACTAAGTGACATCTAGTTGGTTTCTTATTCCACATTGAACTACGATGCACGGTCAACCACACATCAAATTTGTAACTAATACATTTTATTAAAGTTAAGCAATAGGAAGTTAGCTTTGTGCCGTGAGATTATATCAGAGAGTGTTTTGTTAAATGCTTTTTGAAGTCCCTCTTGATTTGAATTAGTGAAGTCGATGATCAGTTGGGCAGAACTTAATTTGTTGAGACCCTGATGAACGTGTTGTTCAAGGTCAGCACATATTCTAACGTCTTAATAGTTTAGTAGATTTTTCATTATTAGTCGAAATTTCAATGCTACACTCAATTCGTGCCAACACCTCCGCCATCTTGAGGTGTACAAAGTATCTCAAAGTCTCATATGTAAGAAATGTTTTCTTAAGTAGCTGATTTGAAAACAATTGATTTGGGTGCATGAGCAGGGCCAACTTGAATTTTGGTACTTGAGCCAAATATTGAGGCTACCTGGTAATTGTAAGAATACCAGCTAACGCAGATAGTAGTCAATAGTTTATTCATGTTCAAGTGATCTACAGAAGGTACCACAAGGAACCTTGAGACATAGAAAGAGTCAAAGATCGTATACATATGTGTGTGTGTGTGTGTATATATATATATATATATATATATATATGTGTGTGTGTGTGTGTGTGTATGTGTGAATAAGTTCACTTATTGTTGTGAACAATAACATTGTCATATAGTACAGTTAAAAAGGTAACAATACAAAATATAATACGGTGTCTAATACCAAGAAGAAAATTATACAAGTCTTTTTTTTTTTCATATGGAATTTAACAGAGTGTTAATGTGTACTGTTATTTGTCAGGTATTACAGGTCTGGCTTGGAAATGGTTCGGATGGCTAATGTGTACCTTGATGAAGGCAGTCTGGAGAATGCTTATATTTTGTATATGAAGTTTATGACGTAAGTATGTAACATGTTAACACTGAACTGGGTGTGTAACATTCAGTGATATGATGATATCACAGAGATAAATGTGGCAGCATAAAGAGCCACTTTTATGAGACATATTTGCCTGTAACTGTTATTTAAAAATTTTATCTAAGTCTGTTGGTTACGAAGCGTCTGTTTTTTGGTGTACTTACTTAATGGGCATTTGGTTAATTGTATTATGGTTGAGTGGAAGTTAATTAGCACTGAGTATTGCAAGATCTTTGTCTTTGCAAATATTTTATCAGCCACATTCATTCTTTGTCAGTATTTTACAGTTGTATTTTGCATGAGTCTATGGCCCTGGGGTTGAATTATTCTCTAGCAGAAATGAGTACCAGGAGCATTTCCTGGGGGTAAAGGCAGCCGGTGCATAAGGCTGACAACCTTACCACCACACTGTGCTGTTGTCATGAAATCTGGGAACCTTAACTTCCTGGAACCCTCTGGGCCACTCCAGGCCTATAATGGGACTGCTTTGCCTTTTGTCTTTTACTTTGCATGGGTACCTATGGGGGTTAGTGATCATATACTAGTATTCCCAGACTTGCATGGTTTTGACTTACATGACTTCTACATTAACGCAGTTTCACGTGAAGTTTTTGAATTGAATTTTGTAGACAAGACAAAGTATAATGCAATTGGTTGTCTTACAAAAAGAACAAGATTATAGTTAATTGAATTTTGTACTTTTTAATGACAATTAACAGCAGAAACCAAACATAACAAAAGAAAGGGGAAAAGTACTGTAACACATGCATTCTTCAGATTGCAACTGAGATGCAAGTTGGGGCAGTCTGTATAGACTTGATGGTTTTAAATTGTATTTACTGGATGTTACTGGTCTTATACATAACATAAACACTTTTAACCTATCACAGATTTTGATTTTATGTTTTTTTTAAGTGGCATGTACACAAACTATTTTAGGTTGTTAACTATATTGTAAACATATTGAAAACAGTTGAGTAAAGAGAAAACCAACTTGATGCCACTTATTTTATTATTTTATTCAATGCTCATTCAATGCTCAACATGTTTCGGCCATTAATACGACCATCTTCAGGAGCCTGCGATTAATTGGTTGTTATTTCATGGGTTGTATCTGGTTCGGTGTGTGTTGGCGTTCTGTTTCAGTGTGGCTATGGCGGTGTGGTGTCTTTATGCAGTCTGAAGCACTATGAGTAGTGCTTCAGACACCACACCGCCATAGCCACACTGAAACGGAA
>Ga0123355_10019203_pt1 | contig 10877 bp, 3 predicted proteins | sample TergutEmb28metaG_3_FD_89872 | JGI IMG/M metagenome (GOLD analysis project Ga0123355, IMG submission 89872) | Embiratermes neotenicus P1 segment gut microbial communities from Petit-Saut dam, French Guiana - Emb289 P1 | ecosystem: Host-associated > Arthropoda: Insects > Digestive system > Gut ...
GTGTGTATGTGTGTATGTATGTAAGTATGTATGTATGTGTGTGTATGTATGTATGTATGTGTGTATGAACGTATGTATGTATGTATGTATGTATGTATGTATGTATGTATGTATGTGTGTATGTAAGTATGTATGTATGTGTGTGTATGTATGTATGTATGTGTGTATGTATGTATGAATGTATGTATATGTGTGTGTGTATGTATGTAAGTATGTATGTATGTATGTAAGTATGTATGTATGTGTGTGTATGTATGTATGTATGTATGTATGTATGTATGTACGTGTATGTAAGTATGTATGTGTGTATGTATGTATGTACGTGTATGTAAGTATGTATGTGTGTGTGTATGTGTGTATGTAAGTACGTATGTGTGTATGTATGTATGTATGTAAGTCTCGGCAGACCTGTTAACTGTGCTTCAAGTTCTGGCTTACCTACCACTTAGCCCTACTGAAACCTTCGTTGTTTTCCGCAGTTCCCCCAGGCAAACCCCCAGATAGTACACCACGTTAGAGGACGAACGATTTCTTTCACACCCTTCCCACACCTTAATTTACCTAAGGGTATGTTGTTGCTATTTTATTGTTTTAACTACATCACACATTTATTTACTTATTTTTTTATTCTAATCAAAATGCAAAATAGCCTTGAGGATCTCCATCTAATATTGAACGGTATCCCAGAAGAAGCCTAGAAGGCCGCAACATGCAGCAGAGGTTAAGTGGTACACGTTTCTCGTTTCTCTGATCCGTAAATGTGTGCCTTGTTTGTATTACGTGACACATTGTCAACAGTTTATTTTATATGTCGTCATTCAATGCTATATACAGTCGAACTCGGTTATAACGTCACGAAAACCTGAGTATTTTGTGTCGTTATAAACGAATGTCATTATAACCGAGGAGTATAATCTAATGGTTAATAGTGAGGAATTAATTGCTACCACAGAATATCTGACGTTATAGACGAGGTTCGCTTAAACCGATGTCGTTATAACTGTGTACTTTTAGAAACTGAAAGCGTTATCGCGTAAATAAAGAAGAGAGTAATTACTATTTTGTAATGGTTAAGGAAATCCACTGTGCTTACGGCAAACTCGCGTCTGTGAGATACGCAGTAGCATTTCAATGTTTTTAACTGCGTGAGGTGAAATTCTAACTAAGAACTATCGTCTTATTGCTCAATTTTCATTAACTACGAGACAAAGAACGACATAAGACATTGCGCCAGAGTATCATTGGGCTATGGGTCCAGAGGTCGAGGTCTTAGAGAGCCCCAAGAAACAGACGCTGTTTATTGGTCACGCGACGAGTGAAAGTTAAGTGACGTCAGCGCGGAGGCGCGATAACTGAAAATAACAACATTGGTATGGTGAATGCCGAAGGATGGATGGCGGGGGGTGCTTTCGGATGCCAGATTTGACGGGATCGATTTGACCTTTCCAGGCTCATTATCTGGTGTAACGAAACAAATCGCCTTCATTGTGAGGAGAAGGCACGCAGGTATTCGAAGGCTGCAAAACACGGTAATTCATTCAAATACGCGGAAGTCAGGAAGGATAATTGTGTTTACGAGATGATATCTGTGAGTTAAATTAATCATAATTTGGACCGTGTAATGGTAGGGGCTGCGTCGCAATTTCACACTTCTCCAGCACCAGTAATTCAAAGACTACAGAAATTCTACAAACGCTTATGTTTATTGGACCTGCATCATCTTGATAGTTGAATAAATAGAGACCAACTTGATGTCACTTGCTTTATTATTTCTTTATTTATTGCTCAACATGTTTCGGATGTTAATACATCCATCCTCAGGAGCTTGCGACATATTTTTTGAGTTATTTCATGGGTTGTATTGCTCTGGTTCGGATACGGATACCACACCACCACAGCCAAACCACAACGTAACACCAACACACATCGAACCACAGCAACACAACCCATGAAATAACTCAACAAATAAGTCGCAAGCTCCTGAGGATGGATGTATTAACATCCGAAACATGTTGAGCAATAAATAAAGAAATAATAAATTAAGTGACATCAAGTTGGTCTCTATTTATTCAACTACAAACGCTGTTTTGAACTGCCTAGCCCTGGCGTTTCACAAAACACAGAACCAAATTGGACATCCGATCAACTGACCCGCTTTCGGCACCATTTTCTATCCAATTAGAACACTGTGATAAATTTCTCTCTGTCCTTAATTCGGCATTGCGCCTTGAACATGTATTGTGAAGTGGAGGTATCGCTCCACGCAATCTTAACCTCCACACCAGAGCAAGTCAGCAGTTGGCTTCATGTCCCGATTGCCCGGGCGCACAGCCTGACAGGCAACCGTGCGAAAAAGCCTCTTTCCCTTCTGGTAGTCGAAATCCGAATGTCCAGGTTACGCACTCACTATACTGACTGAGCTACCTCTGCTGCATTGTAATGAATCGAGTCCTTATTAACAATCATATTTATAACATTAGGTTTTATTTGTTTGTATTTAGATTATAACGGAGTGTCGGCGGCACAGTTAACCATCTTTGTACCTTTGAATTATTGTAATAGTAACATCAGCCAGAAGATGGCCGGAATTCCGGTCGAAACATGAGGGTGAGAACATTATGAATAAAGTAAACCACAAATATTGACGCGCATTCGTTTTTTATTTATATATTTTGGATCTGGTTAACCCTACGTAAGATGGAACATATTTATGCCTACTTCACGTATGGGCCTGAAGGTGGTGGCTACACTTACCGAAACATGTAGCCCAGTTCGTCCAACATAATGAAGCACAGCTCTTTATAATATCGTTAATTAAACTTCCGTGTTAATTGTGGCAAGAAGTGTCTAATTGACACACAGTCCACGACAGCATGCAACAGAACGTCAACATGGACGGCTGGTGGTCGGCTTCCAGAACGCTACTGGGCGCTGCACGCCGGAAGTTTCCAAAAAAATGCCCCACTCAGCTTCATGGCCGTGGGAACCAAGAGCTCTATTTGCGTTGGTAAAGACAGTCGGAATGTGAAGCTGAAGCTGACCATTTCCTTCTACCTAGCGGCCAAGAAAGCGCTTGGTGCTCGGTGTTGACGTTGTTCGCGTTTGGACGCAAAATTGGCGTCATTTTCACTTTTCGAAAGCTCAGAGACATATCCGCTGGGTTTCAAACTTCGCGATCGACATTCATGGCGCCGCTCGCTTCAACTCTGCAGTTGACGGTGCTGCGCGCCAAGTAGATAACGAAGTGATTGGTATTACGATCGTGCTTTCCAGAGAATTGTTGGCACAGAGGAAGGTTGCTGGACTTCCAAATGTACGAATGTGTGTTGCAAGCTCCTGGCGTCGTGATCTCCAGCAGGACGTCCAACCGTCCTTATTATTGTTAGAAAGTCGACGGCGGCAGCTGACGGAGCGAACAGGTTAGTGTAAGGGCGCTGTACATCACGTGGTCTTCTGGAGTTTTACACCGTGTATAGCTAAGTTAGCGTAGTGTGCGTGTTCCAAATGTGTACAATAAGAACAAAACGACACACGCATTTTATACATAGTTTTATCAAGAATGTAAGCGTTTGGGGTCCCACGGCGCATTTTAAAACATTGCTAAGTAAGGATCTATTTTCTTAGAAGGGCCTGAAGATGCTTCTGTAAGAATCGAAACATGTTGCCCTAATACAATAATAAACATAATGAAGTGTTATTGTGTTTGACTGACGCATCGTTGTATATTTATATACGTGCGTGCTCCAGCTTTGCGGAGGACTGTGTTGCCGCTGAAGACGCCCGTTCCAGGTTCGAACCCGGGAACATGCTTCCTTGAGATATAACGGTTTTATTGAATTTTGTTTTTTTACCGTTTGCGTCGGTAAGTCAACGTCTGTTCTGCTCACTCTGCTAATTCGGCCTTGGGCTCTTCGCTTAGCAACCGTTTTGGCAGGCGTGCGGGATCGTATTAAAGAATGGATGTCCGGTGGCCAACAGAGTAACTGACCTTGGTAGCGAAAGCGTTATCTATGGGACGAGGAGGATCACTAGAAAGGCCGGGTACACCGCCATAGGACCCGGGATAGCTCAGTTGGTATAGCGGCCCATTACTGGCTGGACGGTCCGGGAATGGAATCCCGGTGATGGCGAGATTTTCCGCATCTGTCCGCACCGGCTCTAGGTCCCATTCAGTCTCCTGTACAATGGGTACCGCGTCTGTTTACCGGGAGTAAAGCGGCCGGGGCGTGGCGTTGATCACCCAGCCCAATCTAGCCCTCGAGGTTAAAGAAAGAGTATGGTTATCCCTCTGCTCACTCTGTGGGTCCTTATGGGCTGTTCTAGGGCGAAGATGATGTACTGCCTTCGTCTTCAGAGTGACTGAATTTTGTACAGGTGGAGGGAGGTTTTCAGGAAACCTTCCAAAGTAGCTGACACATTCTCTATTGCAAAACACTTCAGGATCCCTCTGAACCAAATTCAGCCACCCCGAAGAAGGAAGCAGCGCGTTCCTCAGAAACCCCGGAACAAACACATTACGTTACACAGGGGCGTCAATCCGAGCAGCGCCCACCGTGAAGGTCTGAAAATTTACGGACTCCACGTGTGGGCCTACCCCTTCTAAATCTCCCCTTCTTTCCTCCTTTCTGTTGTCTTGCTTAAGCGTAGAGCGGGGCATTAGTTCGAGAAAAGAATATAAGAAACTGTCAGACGAACGGACGCGTTTACGTGATTTTAGACTTCCGCTGCCATGCGGATGACGTCTTCGTTTTTGTGGGATGTTACGCGACGTTGATTGGTAGTTGGTTACCGACGTTTCGGGACAATCTCTCGGTCCCATCTTCATGGGTTATGCAGTAGTTAATTATGCACCACACTGCCAAGACATGTCATAGCATGGGGTGTAGTTTTTTTAATGTACGTAGTCAAGTATGTATTTATCTCACTGTTCATACATTTGTGCCAAAATGTGTACATGAATTTGTCTGTGTCTACGCCATGAAGGTGTATAGGGGGAGTAGAGGTATACCTCTATTCATTCTTATCCTCGGCATTCGATGGAGGTGCATGGCCAACTTCACGCCCCGGCTACGCTACCCCTGAAAAGAGCCCCGTTACCCACTGCACAGGAGGCTGGGTGGATCTGAGAGACGGTGTGGACGTTTCGGAGAAGAGGACAATTAATGTCGGTGGTACGCGGTGGCGCAGTTGGTTGAGGCACTGCGCTACAAGTCGGAAGGTTGCGGGTCCGATTCCTGAGGGTTTCATTGGAATTTTTCATTGACATAATCCTTCCGGCCGCACTAGGGCCCTGGGGTTGACTCAGCCTCTAACAGAAATGAGCACGCAGAATATTTCCTGGAGGGGGGGGGGGGGCAAAGGCGGCCGGTACGTAGGGCTGACAACCTTACCACCTTCGTGTGCCGATTGTCTTGAAATCCGGGGGCCTCAACCTCCTGGAACCCTCAGGGCCTTCCAGGCCTGTAATGGGCTTGCTTTACATTTTACAATTAATGTCAATGTTATCTCTGTGCTCAATTATCACTACGCCATATTGATGTGAGGGCAATAGAGGTACAACTCCGCATATACTTAACCTCAGCATTAGAGATAAATGGTAAGATTCACGCCCCGACAGCTTTAACTCTGGCAAAATAGATACCGTTAAGCACAGGATAGGTGGCGGGGTGGTCCCTAGGGTCAATGTGGGCGCTGAGAGGTAGACAGGTACCTCTACTATGTCCGGAATAGAGCCCATGTCTCCTGTTCGTTCTGCCCATAGCCTAGTTGCCGTACTACCTGAGGTATTCGAGTCGTTGATTGAATTAAATTGAACTTCATCCTACAGCCTGAAACAAAATACAATTTAATATTTCATGTTTATTACTTTAGTCTAATTCCACGGAATGCTGTCTCCACTAAAACTGGCTTATTTGGAGCACACGGCCCAGATATATATATGTATACAGTTTCACAAACAGCTTTATTTAGTAACCATGTCTGTCAACCTACAAGTCAGATTTAGCAATGTTAAAACAACCCTCCGAGACTTGGGAGTCCAAATACACGCATCGTTAAATTTTGCATTAATTTTCACAAAACAATAAATCATTTAATTTGTTCTGCAGAAGAAATGTTTGGACAAAAGGAGAGGGTTTTAAATGACTCAAAACACAACTCAGTTTGTTAGATGTTCTTATTTTAAACTGACGACATGTTTCGGCCCCTGTTCTGGGCCATCTTCAGGTCGCAAAAGTATTTATTCGAGGAAACTATACAGTGCAAGTCAAAAAATATATCAATCTAAAATTCATCGATATCTCATTGTTGTTCAATATTCTAATGCTGTTCACGACTAGGTTAAGATCTGGATATATCATAAACCTAAGAATATAATAATAATATTTATTTACTGAAATTGGGTTGTCACCCGGTGGCAGTGGTTATTTTACATGTAAACAACACATGAAATTGGTTACTACTAAATTTAAGTCGGGAGGGCTATATGAGAAGCATGTAGTGGCAACTTGCAATCTTGGTAACCATCTCAGCATTTGCTTTTAGGCACAGGGAAGCCACGAAAAGCCTGTGTCGAAAAAAAATGGCCGGTCGCAGGACCTTCCGAATACTGACTTCTAGCCAGCAGTCCGTCATCTAAAGTAAAAAAAAGCAATGCCCACACACTACAACAAATACACATAAGATAAAAACACACGCAAGACAACTACAACAATACACGCCGTCAACCAACAACAATTACACAAAAGACAACTTAAAACTAGCAACAAAACACACGAGACAAATAATAGACATTATTTACAGTGGGTATCCAGATCTTAACCTAGACATGAACAGCATTAGAATATTGAACTACAATGAGATCTCCTTGAATTTTAGATTGATATATTTTATGACTTATACTGTATAGTTTCCTCGAATAAATAAATAGTTTTGTGACCTGAAGATGGCCCAGAGCTGGGGCCGAAACATGTCTTCAGTTTAAAATGATAACATCTAACAAACTTAGTTGTGTTTTGACTCACTTAAACCCTTCTCTTTTTGTATTACTAAACACAGCAGGGATGACGGATCTAAAGAAAACGTTTGGACAGTCACAATCAGACCACGCGTCCATTTTTGTACAAATAATGTCAACGTCACGACACATTAGAAAATCAGATCTCTATTTGTATCATCTGGCCCCATACTTGTTTGTATACCAACAGTCTACGTCCAGAATTTGCTGCAAGCCTGGGAAAAGGTCGAGTAGTAAGGAAGGCTGTGGAAGAACAGGGTAGATGTCTCTCGCGCTTGATCCGGGAGCAGACTTACCATCGCGGCGCGTTTCCTACGCCGCGTGATGGCATGTGATACTGTAACCCACATAGCAAGAGCCAGTCGGCCCCAAGAATGTGAAAGTGGTTTTGGATTTTAACAGGTGCGGGCCTGGTTAACGCACTCGAGTCCTGCGCACTTGCTTGCCTTGGCGCGAGGTGTACAGGCAAGTGATCGTGGATGGAATAACAAGTGTCCACTAGATGGTCTATGGTTGTTGGGCGAAGAACCGTGAGGCATGCAGTCGTGCACATTGTAGGCTACAACAGTGCTTGACGGAGCATCTGAGTAAATCCATGACATCTTTGATGAATAAATGACTGCAGGCAATACACAGGCATTTGCTTAGGAGAAAGAACGCTACCTGTCCCTTTTATTTTGCGATACCTTATGTTTATTACCAGTAGGTTAAACATTTGTTCGAAGAATGCGTGCTACAGTTCCATCGTACCTTTGTACACGTTCTCCCTCTGTACCTGATATGCCCCGACGTGCTCAGTCTGGTAGGAGAACGTCTTTCCGGATACGGGTGTGGTTCACCGCATCGTATATAGATTTCACTATTTGTTCATGTGTTTATTTGTATTTGAGGTATAGAGTCTCCTCTTATCCAGTTGCTTACTTACTTCCTCCATGGTGCAGAGTCCTTCTTCAGAAGCTAACTGGTTTGCAGCTAGTCAAAAAATTCCCCGCATTTCACGGAACCCGAAGTTTCATTACCGCACTCACAAGCCTCCGCCACCTGTCCCTATCCTGGGCCAGCCCATTCCAGTCCATATACCCACATCCCACCTCCTGGAGAGCCAGCCTAATATTATCCACCCATCTACGCCTAGGTCTCCCCAGTGGTCTCCTTCCCTCCGGTTTCCCCACCAAGACCCTATACACCCCCCTCTCCACACCCTTACGCGCTACATGCCCAGCCCATATCATTTTTCTAGATTTTATAACCCGCACAATATTAAGCAAACAAAAAACACATTCTACCAAAAGACAAGAAAACAACCGTCGCTACCATCCAGAAATAGTTTTTTTTTTCTTTTTCTTTTTTTCTTTTCCGGTGACCACATTATACATCACCTCACTCGCACTCTCTACGAGTGCCAGGGTCAGTCTTCCAATTCCTTTGTCTGCCGCTAACCGTCATTCCCGCTGAAAAATCTCTGTGTCCTTCGGTTTCCCAGAATCGAAGTTGACAATGATATTTAAGACGGAGGGTACCGAACTGCCCGCAACTGGTGGCATCAATCGCCGTCCCTGCTATACCAACAATGTTCGGCTACAGATTCTGGTATTTTGAAACGTCATGTTAAATTACACAAAACTGAAATTTCACTTGTTTCATATGGACGTGAAATTGTGTGTATTCTCCACAAAGAACAGTGTGCTGAGGAGAACATCCAGGTCTAAGCCAGATGAAGTAACAGAACGAGTGGCTGACTTCATGCAGCTGAGTCCTTCTTGAGCAGCTGACAGTTCCTCAACTGCTCTCCATATTGTCCGCGTTTTTGAAACCCCAATATTCATTACCGTCCTCACAACAGCACGCCATTTCTCCCCATTGTGAGCCGCGTGAATCCAGTCCACACCCTCTAATCCTATTTGTTTAAGATACATTTTAATATTATCCTACCATCTAAGACTAGGTCTTCCAAGTGGTCACATTCCTTCAGGTTTCTCCTCCAAAACCCCCTGTGTGGATTTCTCCTCAGAAAAGCGGGAGGATGGAATCCATTAAACAAACATATATTTTACAAATATTCGCGTTTTCCGGGATGAGACGCCGTGTCGATTGGTAAATAGTTACCGACGTTTAGGAAGACATTGCTGCCTCCACCATGTTGACGTGGAAATAAATATTTGAATCTAAGCGTGCAGCTTGAAATTTCTATTTCAGCAATCATTAGAGGGATAAAATTGAGGGGGGATATAATAGGAGGGGAAGGGGAATGTGCGATGAATGGAGAAAAATGCGGAATTTCACGAAATCATGTGAAATGCCAACTTGATGCAACAAGGTAATTTTATTGATGTATTCTCAGCTCAACATGTTTCGGGCGCATACGTCCATCATCAGGAGCATTAGATGTTGAGTTGCAGCATATGGTTTCCTGCACCGAGTTTGTGGATGGGTGGTGGTCTTGGGAGCCGCTGCGTAGGTGGTGTGTATGGTGCGGACGGTGCCGTCCGCACCATACACACCACCTACGCAGCGACTTGGTTTAAACTGGCACAATCAGTCCCAATTAAATACACAGAAGCCACAAAGAAACGCGTAGAATTTTCAGTTGAGGCATCCCATAGATTTCGGATACAGATATAAAATAATTCTATATTAATAATTGTCCAACGAGATGCAACACAAAGCAGTCTATTTATTTTTATGCAAGTTCACTGTACGTGTTTCGGGTGTCAACCACACCCATCATCAGGAGTACACAAAACTGTAACTACAGCCTCCAGTACTGTACAGCTACCTCCCTCCAACGTGGCCAAGTTACCTTGGCCACGTTCGAGGGAGGTAGCTGCACAAAAAATTTGACCAGTACCGGAGGCTGTAGTTACAGTTTTGTGTACTCCTGATGATGGGTGTGGTTGACACCCGAAACACGTAGAGTGAACATGCAGAAAAATAAATATACTGCTTTGTGTTGCATCTCGTTGGACAGTTATTAATATAGATCAGTGATGCACGGAACCATAAACATAAAAAAACCAAATAAATCATTAAGTTGTCACAGTCGATGCAACCATTTTTATTTTATCGTCATCACTTCCTTGCTACATGTTTCGACTAAAACCGGCCATCTTCATAAAACCCGTAGTGTATATGAAGGTTAATAGAAATTGCGTGTGGAATACAACACACACATATGCTGTGGATGGAATGGACAGTGCCAGTTTCTGGCCGAAACATGTGGCGAAGGAATAAAGATATATTAAATATGGATGTGGCGACTGTGCTAAATTATTTGGTCGTTACGTTCCTATAAACATGTAGATCAGGTTGGCTGATTCACCTAAAGACACTGGAACGTGGCGTCGCCAGAATGGAAAGCAGAAGGTCACCGGTTAGATATTCCGCTGGACCATTTCGTGTAGCGAATTAGCAATGTTAATAGACACCACGACGCAATTTACAGTCTCGGTTCTACCAAACCACCAGCAACACCCTGAAGATGGGGACGGATTCAGTTCTCGAAACGTCGGAAAACGTTCACATCAAGACGCGGCTGTATGCGAGAGAAAATTTCATGGAATTTACAATTTTATTGTAAAACAGAAACGTAATAAAACATGATTATGTTCTGCATATTGCATTTTTAAGTGCCTTTTAATGATAGGGTGTCTTAGATTGATGATGCTCGATATCTAGATCGAAACATGTAGCTTTTAAATCAAAACAGGTTTTAAACTTTCAAAGCCCGATGGTTACGTGATGCACCGACAGGTTTAACATTCAACAACTGCACGCTCTGCCCACACTGTATTTATGTGTTTTGTATTTATCTGAGAACAAACAGCGACTTGTGCCACTTACAGCATAAACTGATTGATTTTTA
>Ga0123355_10019204_pt1 | contig 10877 bp, 13 predicted proteins | sample TergutEmb28metaG_3_FD_89872 | JGI IMG/M metagenome (GOLD analysis project Ga0123355, IMG submission 89872) | Embiratermes neotenicus P1 segment gut microbial communities from Petit-Saut dam, French Guiana - Emb289 P1 | ecosystem: Host-associated > Arthropoda: Insects > Digestive system > Gut ...
AGCACGTGGTGTCGTCTCACTGGTTTGACTATCCTCATACAAAATACGGATTATTTCCTTATACGATTTTACTTCCGATCGTAATCCGTCAAGTTCTGATTTCAGTGTAATACAACATGCGCAAAAACTGACTCTTTCTACCATATTGTTAACTAAAGTCGGAGCCGTGTTTACTGAACAAACTTTACCTTCGGCCATCTTGAATTTTAAACTGAAACTGAAACACTGTCAGACAACAAAACGGATGCTACGCGACAAATTCACACCGCAAACCTGCAACAACACTACAACATGGATCAGAGTACACTACAACGCACTTGTACACTCCCAGTCAACGAATACGTTTATTCCTGGCCGCCGTTCAGGTTCGCGACTTTTCAGACACCTGTTTGCAATGGTAGGAATTACCTGCCCTGAATCCAGTCGCTGGTACCATAGATCGCGTATAGATGTCACTTTCTTAGCTGCCGACACCACTAATAGATGTTTTTTCGACAAAGTTGGTTTTTTTTGGATTGTAAAGGGCGGTGAGGGGTTGGTGAGCACAGAATGCCACTGAGTTCGAGTTGTACTCTGATCTATGGTGTTGTACGAGCGGGAGCGTCCGTTTAAAAGCGGAGGCGTCTCGCAGAAATTTATTATTATGATGAACGAATGGACAAGGTTATGTTTCGAATTGAGGGCACACGAAATGCAAGTGCATCAACTGCCTTTTCCGAATTAAGGGAGGTTATGAAGTTGCGTCACCGAGTAATAGTTCGTAGTTTGGCAGCTTGAGGCGTGTGTGTGTGCCATGGATAGGTCGCTGTGCTCTAACGTATGAAGTCGTTCGTAAACCCTCTGCCTGCGACTATCGATAGTTTCGGTTTCGAGGCGGTGACAGGTGAACCAACAGAGTGAGAAAGAATGTTGCTGTACCATTTTAAAATATTCCGTACTCTTTATGAAATAAAATTCTTCTGTTGTGATTTCGTATTGATGAATAACGTTTTTAAATCAGCACTATTATAGACGAGGGATATGTTTAATGTAAGATCATTTTGGTGCATTTATTAATGCCTTGTGTTTGGTATGTTGGCTGTACGTAATTTTGTGTGTAAGTGTGAGGCAGAAAATATTCTGCAGATGGTCACATAAACGTAATTATTTTTGTGGTGTTCTGTTTTCCTAATGCGGGAAGAATCGAACATTATAACGAGACGGAAAATGAGTACCTCGTCACATAGTTCAGACACATTTAACTTGACGGGTGAGTAACTGTGTTGTTACGAAGAGCATGTTTGTCACATCATTAGTTGACATTTTGCAATTACCTTCTTTGCAGTGGTAACAGTTAGAAGAACTGCACAAAATGAAATTGAATTCACACGAGCTTGCCGTCACCTGTTTCCTTTATTTTGAAGTTTACGGATTTAATTCGCAAGCAATTTTTAAGTTCTGGTGAATATTTTTATGATTCATTGTTCAGTCATGAGTCATACTAATTAACCGTAGGAGGACTGTTTCGTTGTGTTATATCAGAAGAGTGCCATTGTTGTTTCATGCGTATTCATAATGTAACTTATGTGTTAGAAGCATATTTTTTTTTGCAAAATTATGACTTCATTGTTATACGCAGATTTTATCCTGGATCATATTTTGCATGGCTCTGTTCCCAGTAATGTATTAAAGCGTCCAGTACTTGCTGCAGAAGAATAGTCTTAGAGTTAAAGGAGTACATTGACAGAAAAATGAGTTTTTTCAGTGAAGCAGGGCATGAGGAATGGGCTTTATGTTTCAGAGTTAACCCCAGAACAGCAAAAGATGCTGATAGAAATACGTAGGCGGAAAACAGAGTTGTTGCTTGAAATACAGGTAAGAGAACTGTCATGTACTTTTTGTTATGTTGTGCTAGATTGCGGCTTCCTTGTATTTGAGATAATTTTTCAGTGTCATCTTGCAGATACTGTTTTCATTTACATATTCTAGTATCTTTTTTATTACCACATTTTTAAAGAACATTAATCCAAAGACTCAATCTTAGACCATTTTGATACTGTCTTTTGATGGGTGCCAGGTGCCAGCAACATTTATTGTTAATGTGACAGTAACTGTACATTTTGACTGCTTATTAAAAGTACTAGTTTTTCAGTACATTAGGTTTTTGTGTTTTTGTAACACATGGAAATTTGACATGTGGTAACTATATATAGTTACTGTGATTAAAATGTTACCATTTAAATTGCAGTACACAAACTGTCTTGATATTTATATTTGAATAAAGCAGCTGTCAGAGATATGGGAATGTACTTAGTCCTAGTAATGTGGCGCGTATGGGGGAGGGGAGAGGTGTGCACGGGGTTCTAGTGGGGAAACCTGAGGGAAAGAGACCATTGGGTGGACCCAGACGTAGATGGGAGGATAATATTAAGATGGATCTCCGGGAAGTGGGAGGGGATGGAGACTGGATGGAGTTGGCTCAGGATAGGGACAGATGGCGGGCACTTGTGAGTATGGTGATGAACTTCAGGGTTCCATAAAGTGCGGGGAATTTCTTGACTAGCTGCAGAACCAGTTAGCTTCTCAAGAAGGACTCTGCTCCATGGAGTAAGTAAGTAACTTAGTCCTAGTAAAGTATATATGGTTAAATAAAAAAAAATGAAATGTACATTATAAAAGTATTTAATATGGAGGTAACCAACCAAATCTGCCCCAGGAACATATGGTATGACGGCTACTTTGCTTCAAAATCTCTCCCGCAAAACTCTCATCCACCTCACCTAACTTTTTAAGCATATTCTGAAGTTCGGATATTTCCCCTCTGCCTGGAAATCCACTAAGATTATCCCCATTCTAAAACCTGGCCAACCACTCTCTGACCCCGGTTCCCATAGACCCATTAGTATTTTAAGCATTGTAAGCAAACTTCTGGAACGAGTTGTAGCCCACAGACTGAACTCTTTTATTCATCAGAATCACATTCTACCTTCAGAACAATTTAGCTTCTACAAAGAACATTCAACAGTCTCTCATCTGTCCAGAATCGCCAACTTCATCACCCATGGCTTTAATCTTAGAAAACACACAGGCATAGTCTTACTTGATATTGAGGAAGCCTGAGATACAGTTGGGCTAAATATCCTACTCTTCAAACTAATCTCACTTCACTTCCTGGATTTTCTTTTCTTACTACTTGGAAAGTCATACCTTTACTGTTCACCTGAAAGATTCTATCTCCAGCCCAAAACCTATGCCCTCCAGTCTTCCTCAGGGTGCTGTACTATCGACTACACTATTCTCCCTTTATCTTTCTGACATTCCGCACACTCGCCTCACTTTTTACCCAGATGACCCTCTCCTTCTATCTCAGTCCAGGCTACCTGATACTTTATTCTGTGGACTCAATAATGCTGTAATGACCTTACTGTAATACTTCACTACATGGAAACTCTGATTAAGTACCCACAAAACTGAAACCATTTTATTTTCCAAGTGCCATCCCCAGTACATCCCTGGGCCTTGGCCATTTGCTTTCTAGGTCTCGTGCTAGACTCAAAAATTCTCTTCACTCATCACTTGCACACTGTTGCCAATAAAGCCACAGGTGTATTCTGTAACATATTCCCACCCCTCTCCTGAGACTCAGTGCTCTCACAGTCCAACAAGTTAACCCTATATAAATTTCTGATTCGATCCATTCTTAATTACACTGCCCCTGTCTGGAGCTCCACATGCTGCTCCAACTATCTCAGACTCCAAGTTATCCATTCAAAATGTCTCTGAGTCATCAGTAATCATCCCAGGCACACCCCTGCTTCCCACCTGCGCAACACACTAAACATTGTGCCCATCCCCATTATCATCCACCAACTTAGAGCTAAATTTTTTGCTCACTACCCCTCACACCTCAACCCCCTAGTCTCACAAATTTGGAATTATACTCTAGCCGAATTGACAAACATGTAAAGGAAATACAAACATATACGGCCTGAAGCATATACTGCTATAATTAGCTTACCAAAAGATGTTTTTTTTTAAAGAATTTTTCACTGTCATTATTTACACTGGTATTTATATTTACTTCTGTTTCACTTGTGTCATTGTGTAAGTATTTATTCAGGTTGGTTAAGGGAGCAATTTTATAACTTGTCCTTGAACATACTGTACATATTTCCTTTGCAATAAATCTTTAAAAATAAAAAAAAAAGAAGTGACCAACACTGTGATAACGCAGTGCTAATTGGCAGGTATCCCCAAGCAGTGTGTTTGAGACTGTGGCACTGAACCCAATCATCATCATCATCATCATCTTCTTCTTCTTCTTCTTCTTCTTCTTCTTCTTCTTCTTCTTCTTCTTCTTCTTCTTCTTCTTCTTCTTCTTCATTGTTTGATGGTGATTGTACTGGGTATTAATGCACAATACATAAAACAGGGTGGACTGCATATGAGGAGTTGTTTTGAAAAGTTTAGCAAAACTCAGTTTTTTATAAATTCATTTTCTTAATCTTGATTTTTATGTCAAATTGGACAAGAAGGGTTGTTTTGTCACAGTTAGGGTGCTGTTTACTGGTGTATTGGTAGAGACATTCTTAATTTATATCCCACAGTTACTAAAAGTTGGATGTGCCTCGGAACCAACGTGGTCAACCAAATTGACCATTTAGTTATAAATAAGAGACACGCATCAAGTATAATGGACGTTAAGTCATGTCACGGGCCAAATTGTGATTCTGACCATAAGGGAAAGACTGTCTAATACACTTAAATCCAAAGGAAAAAAGAGAAAGAGATGGAACATAGATAAACTGAAAAACGAAGAACATTTTAATTTGTACCAGCAAAAAATAAACGAAAAATTGGAGGACACAGATGAAATACACGATGTGCAGATAGAATGGAATAAAATTAAAAATGTAGTAGTAGAGGTGGCGAAAGAATCACTTGGTGAGAAGAAGGGAAAAAGAAATGAAAAATGGTTTGACAAAGAATGTAGAGCGGCCATACAAGAAAATAATAACATGAGGAAATTCATGTTACAGAAGATGACAAAAAGTAGTATGGAAACTTATCGAGAACATAGAAGGAGAGCAAATAAAATATGTTGAGAAAGGAAAAGAGAGATGTTAAAGAGACAAATAGAAAGTATAGAAGTGGATCGGGAAAGAGCTGACACAAGGAAATACTATCAAACTGTAAAACGGTTTAGGAAAGGATTTCAGCCCCGCTTGAACGCCTGTAAACACAATAGTGGAAAACTAATAGAGGGGGAATGACAAAATTATAGCACATTGGGCCAGATATTTCAAAACTCGATTTGAAAAAGAATATGGTGAAGAAGAGGAGAATGATGAAGAAGTGTATCTGACAGCTGAACCACTTGTAAAGGAACCGTCCCAGGAAGAGATGGAAAAAGCAATTTGTAACCTTAAAATAAATAAGGCACCAGGAGAGGACGACATTATAGCGGAGCTTATTAAAAACGCAAGCCAAGAATTAAAAATGAGGCTTTTTGCGTTGATATGTAAAATATGGAGAGATGAAAAGATGCTGGACGATTGGAAAATAGGATTGATTGTCCCCTTATTTAAGAAAGGTGACAAAATGAAGTGTGAAAATTATAGAGGAATAATGCTACTAAACGTTACATATAAAATACTATCAAATGTCTTACTGGAACGGTTGAAAGAATACTCAGAAGAGATTTTGGGAGAGTACCAATGCAGTTTCAGACCACAAAGAAGCATAAGGGATCAATTATTTGTAGTAAGGCAAATACTGGAAAAATTTTATGCACATGATATTGACCTCCGCCTCCTTTTCATTGATTTTAAAAAGGCTTTTGACAGCATAAACCAAGAAAAGCTGCTAGAATCACTAGTGAGTTTTGGGATACCCAGAAAGATAGAACGGCTTGTAAAAATGATACTTGAAGGAGCCCAAGGCAAAGTAATAGTGGATGGGAAAATAGGTAACCCCTTTTGTCATAAGTAGAGGGGTTAGGCAGGGAGATGGTTTGTCTGCAACATTGTTCAACCTTCTCCACAAAGCACTGAAAAACCTGGAACAAAGCAATACAATTTTGAACAGACTGACACAAATGTGTGGATTTGCTGATGATATTTTGGTAATTGCAAGGAGCCTTCCAGTTCTTGAAACAATATGTGCTGAGATAAGCAGAGAAGCAGGTAGAGTGGGCCTGGTAATAAACCCTGACAAGACCAAATATATGAGATTTTCAGCATCCCAATCCTGAAGATTAGTGAAAGGGGCAGCCAAAAATGGTGTAACTTATGAAGGAGAAGCCCAGTTCATATACTTGGGTACGCTAATCAGTAATGATAATAGCGTGGAAAAAGAAATACAAAAACGTATTTTGGCCGGCAATAGAACTTATTTTGCCACTGTAAGTCTCTTCAGGAGTCGACTTTTATCCAGAGCTACTAAAATTAGATTATATAAGACACTAATAAGACTGGTAGTGTCGTATGGAGCCGAAGCATGGACGTTGACAAAGAAAGAAGAACTAGCTCTGCTAATTTTTGAAAGGAAAATATTTAGAAGAATATGTGATCCTAAATATGATAACGGGGAATGGAAAAGTCGGACGAATCGAGAACTAGAAGAGCTGAGCAAAGGAGAAAATATAGTAAAACTGATAAAAGGGCAAAGGGTAAGCTGGCTAGGTCACCTAGAGAGAATGGAGGAGGATAGGATGCCCAAAAAGATCTTCACTCAAGAACTGAAAGGGACAAGAAGAAGGGGAAATCCCAGGAAAAGATGGAAAGAGGAAGTAGAAAGAGATCTTCAAGTGCTGGAAGTGAGAAGATGGAGAGAGTTGGTAGCAGGTAGGAAAAAATGGAAGGACATCGTTTGACAGGCTAAAGCCCACAGTGGGCTGTAGTGCCAATGGAAGAAGAAGAAGAAGAAGAAGAAGAAGAAGAAGAAGAAGAAGGATGATGATGATGATAATAATAATAATAATTTACTAAAAGTTGCTACAAATCAAACATTGGCATATTAAGCTGTGGGATGTGATATCACATAGACATTAACATTTTGGTAGAACCTATTTACCGAAGTGTATGATGTCACATCATGGAAGACTGTAGACTTAATAGTCATCACTGTGAGAATCTCAGGTCTCATCAGGATGCTGGCTATATAATGGAGCAGTGTCTCAGTATGTTAGCAGTGTAAGAGCTGTTACAGATTGTGTCTCTTGATGTATTAATTTTTTGTTTATTGTTGGTAAACAGTTTCACCCAACTTCACACTCTTGCTTCATATTTTGTGCATCATACTTCAGCCTAGAGACTGGCGACCTTGGCTGTCTTACGTTTTTAATAGTTTTTGTTGATTGCTCCAAGCAAGTGTTGGGCTGGCTCCTCAGGCTGGGCCACAGTCACTCCCACATTCTGTGCATTTCCTTATTCTCTCATCATCTAATCATTCAGCTTTTGTAGTTTCGAGTTACTGACAGCATTGCTAAATAGATAAGACCAAAGTTTTGGAAAACTTGCGTCATAAAAGGTACATTTTACATCTCTACAGTCACAAGCAAACCATGCTGTCTTCCATTCGTGGAGATTACTTGCTTTCTTGACTTATGGAATGAGACTCTCCTACGATTATTAAATGTATTTTATGCTTCCAGAAAGTGCTTGTAGTTTATTATGTTATGCCTTTGAGTCTCTTTTTTTTCTTAATTGCTGGTATTTTGTAAGTTCATGGAAACAAATATTTGTTTTACATTGAAAGTGTATTCTAATGTTTGTGATGGTTTTATGAGCTCCAGTTACAAACAGCTTACTAAATAAACCAGAACCAAACACATTTCTCTTCTCCCTCATTCATGCCACATGCACCGCCCATGTCACCACCCAGTAACAGTCGATAAGCTGTGCACATCCCAAAGCTCCTCGTTACCCAGTTTTTACCACCTTGCTGTTACTTCACCGTCTTACACCCCGGTATGTCCGTCAGAAGCTTGCTACCTTCGGCCTGTGTTCTTCCCGTAATATGACAGACCAAGTTCCACACTTCATTCAAACACGTTTTAACAAAAAAGGTTTTTTTTTTTTTCAATACTCCGTATATATTTAAAATACATTGACTCACAGGCTTTTTAAATACATGTTTATAATTTGTGTTCTTTAATTCGGTCTTATTTGTTATGAAACTAGTTTGGATGGAATTTGCATAGGAGGTAAATTTTAATTTTGTTGTGATATCGGTTTGAATGGAATTAGCGTAGAACGTAAATTTTAATTTTGTTCAACACTGATTGTGACTGGAAAAATTCCTCATATAGCGTCGTTTCGTTCCTTGATCCCTGAAGATGGAGGCACAGTATTCTTCTGAAGCTGTCGTATTCATTAGTAAGATCCAACGTCGTTTCCCTCCAGAAGGCCGTAGCCTTGAGTGTAACTGCTCGTATCTTCCTTCTGTGTTCTTGTATAAGGCGCGAACGCACAGTCGCGAAAAGCGGCTAGTGGCTTCGTCATGTCCGTCCGTCCGCATATAACAGCGCGGCTCCCAGTGGACGACGAATTTTTGTCAAATTTGATATTGAGGACTTCCACGAAAGTCAGTTGAGAAACTCAAAATTTGTTTGAAATCGAACAAGCTGTCTGACACTTTGCACAAAGGCCTGAGTGTGTTTCGTATTTTTGGCAGCGACATATGTACGTAAACGATAAAAGGGAACGCAGGCTTGCGTTTCCATGGCAACAGTGGTTACGCGAACGCGCCACACTGTTACGGTACACGTACATTGTCTGCTTTCTGTACCTGTAATAGTATTTCAGATAAGTGTCATTACAGCTGCAGTCTGCTTGCACCGACAGTTACTAGACAGTTGATGGAGACATGTATTTGCATTATTATGCGTTTTTTTACGAAGTAAAGAAGCGTTAAGTGCAGACCGAATCCACCGTCTGTGTGTACCCAGGCGACATAGTGTCGGGTGTTCTTCAAATTGAGTATGGCGGTTCTTTACGAAAGTTGTCAAACAAGCGTCAGTTTTGTGACAGTCTGTTCAGTGACGGCCATACTTTACTTGTGGGCGTAAATGAACTTCTTTTCGCACTTTCCGTATTCGGCATAGGAGGTGCCCACGTAATGTCGTTGAGCAGTTGCGTGTTTAGTGAAAGTTAAACCGTACTGAACGTAAATGGAGTTTTACCATTTTGTCTACAGTTACATGCGATGTTCACAGATATTGGTTGAGTGATTTTGGGTTTCTTGAGATTCTTCGTTGTGGCAATCGTATTGTACACAGGAGCGAAAGTGAATTTCTGTCCGTGCATTGAACGCTTAGTGACCGATTTGGGTGAAATTTGGTATAGGTTATGTGCACATGATGCTGTTGAGTGTTTTTGTGAGTTTCATGAAAATCGGCTCAGAGAAGGCCGTACTTTTCTCTTGGGCGTAAGTGGAAGTACAGGTACACCTGTGCCGTGAAGTAGAATAGGAACTTCTGTGAAGTGCACGTAAAGAGAACATGGCAGTTTAAGTTGCCCGATGTGACAGCGTCTATGGAACATGTTGAAAGTGTTTGGCAGTTGTCAGCTGCTGTGAGATTTGTGTCGAATCTTACTGGTGCTTACAAATAAGTGAACATTTATACGAAAGCGATAGTTTTTACCTTGTCTGTGAACGTATAAATCAACAGTTTGTTTATTTTTGGCAATGTTAGTGTTAGGGAATTGTAAGAAACTCTTCGTCCAAGCACATTGCGCAAATGGATTTCTCATTATCCGTTCCGGAGTGCCCTTTGTATCACCACTGCTCACTTATGAGGCAGTTGGTCCATTTCCCCCCACCGTTGTCCACAGACAGCAGCACGGACACTTTTCATCACTGCCCTCCTCGTCTTCAGTTTCGATGGGGTGGGCAGTTCGCAGTTGTCGTCAAGAATCCGGTGTATCTGAGGACATTCACTTCGTTGGCACATTGGTCGCGTCGGGTTTTGCTTTACGCCGGCTTTCTTTTTCTGGTTGCTGCCTTTCTTCTTTTCCACATTTTTGCTCAAATTGTTCATCTACCAAGAACTCGCTAACTGGGCTTTCGCACGACATCCAGATGACCGACGCCGTGTAGACGCACTTGGAATGCCTTTTATAACCTACCTGGTATGTGAAGGGGCACGCGGTGGTGCAGTTGGTAGAGGCACTGTGTTTCAAGCCGGAAGGTTGCGGGTTCGATTCCCGATTGTGTCACTGAAATTTTTCATTCACATAATCCAGCCGGCCGCACTATGGCCCTGGGGTTGACGCAGCCTCCTACAGAAATGAGTAAAGGGGGCCGGTGCGTAGGGCTGACAACCTTACCACTTTCATTGGCCGATTATCTGGAAATCTGGGACCCTAAACCTCCTGGAACCCTCAGGGCCTGTCCAGGCCTGTAATGAGATTGCTTCCCCCCGCCCCCTTCTTACCTGTTACGTGAACGAGGGCTGATGCCAGTAGACACCACAAGTTTGGATGAATTCTCTTCTAGATTCGGAATTCGTTCAAGTCGCTGCAGACGGCCGGACCGTGTTACGAGTTCTGCATCTCAGTGTAGGTTTTGGAATTCTCGTAGGAAGTCATCGAAGGCGTGCCTCTTGCAGGGGAATAAGCCGATACTCTGGAACCGTTAGCAGCTACAGCTGCCGTAGGATGTACGGAGCGAGCCGTTGGTCTGATGGCGTTACAACCCGAGGTGTTCTCATCTGAGCCACGACTCTACTTCCTTAGCACAATACGTTTTGAAGGACTGCATAAACGAAACGTCGAGGGGGTGCATATTGCGTGTGATGTGCAGTGGCCAGCAGACCTGATTACCATCTGCAGGCGTGTCTTATATATATGTGTGTACAATATATAATATAATATAATATAATATAATATAATATA
>Ga0123355_10019205_pt1 | contig 10877 bp, 7 predicted proteins | sample TergutEmb28metaG_3_FD_89872 | JGI IMG/M metagenome (GOLD analysis project Ga0123355, IMG submission 89872) | Embiratermes neotenicus P1 segment gut microbial communities from Petit-Saut dam, French Guiana - Emb289 P1 | ecosystem: Host-associated > Arthropoda: Insects > Digestive system > Gut ...
GCAGTAGGACACGGTCTTATTCTCCTGATGATGGGCATAATGATGCCCGAAACATGTTGAGATAGAAGTTTAATAATAAACATCGAATTAGTTGCATCTTGTTGGTTCTCTCTCTTCACCTTAAATTCACGAAGTGACGCCACTTATACGGCTGAGTTTGATATGCCTAATTGAATGCTCCAGTAAGAAGGAATATGTGGGTGTGGATAACATACGGAATAAGATTTATAAATTTGCATAGACGTGAGGAGTCTGTTTTTGTGAAAGGAATTGGGCCTTCTCTTAAGAACAGTCAATGAACTTCAAGTAATGGAAGTGGAGTTGTAAGAATTGTCAAAGTAAAGAATCAAGAATTATTGGACGTTCCGACTTGTCTATTGGTAAATATTCTCAGCTGTTGCCGGAGAAGCAAATTGTATCCATTTCAAGGATCAAGGAACCCAGTTTTTTTGGTCTACTTTACGCACAACTGGAAACATCGCGCCCTTTCGGAACTTCGCTAAAAACTCGCTGAATTTCGCCTCATAACATCCCAGAAAATGCAAACATTCAAAAGTCTAGAGTATCGTAAATATCGACTTATATTACAAATCGAAATTAATAGGAAGGTACGCAGGTAGAGCAAAGTTTATTGTCATTAAATGGAAGAAGCGTTAAGAAGATACAGAAAGGTTACGACCCTTCAACGAGAAGTCCTGTTGCATGAACAAAGCTTCGGTAATACGCTGCTCTTCTGCTTGGACAAGATGACACATTAGTGGTACAGGCCCACGGGCTTATGTCGAAGCATGTTCCCTTAAAAACATCCGGGTAACGAAATCTGCCATTACTGATGGAAACCAGCTTAATCCATATTAATTTGTTACGTGTAAGAAGTGGGTGCAGAAAATCCAAGTTACGTGTACACTCAGGGTTTATCGTACTGATTAAAAATCGAAAGACAAGTTTTTCATTGTGTGCATAAAACAATATGTCAGTCACTTATTTAATATGATATCCTCCGTGAATGACATCTTGCTTCTTACATGAGACATGATCCTAGCTTTATATTTTTGTACTCTTCCCCTCAGAAGTGTCCAGGAACCTGGAAAGGCGGTGTTGTGACGGAACTGCGGGCTGGACAATAATGGAGTTGTGTTTCGATTGCAGGTACGGCGTTAGGTTTTTTGTCTTCCCTAATAAAGCATTAGACCGGCCGTGACGCCCACATATTCAGCGAGTAATGGCGCCTCTATCCCCGGAGGTCAAGCGGCCGAGACTTGAATCAGTCAGCTCTAACTAATGCCCAGTTTAAGAATAATGCCATACAACGAACTCATTACTTATGCTTCCTTATCGTGCACAGGGCAGCTTTAATTTCATCGTAAGGCCGGACTTACACTGTAGGTACCCTCACTTTCCCGTCGAGAAAGTGTCTTGTTCTTCCTTGTCTGGCTAGAGTTTAAACACTGGAAATTTCGTTTAGTGCAAAACAAGTTTACGAAGAGTTGCGGCTAAATACAAGTAAAGTACACTTACCTGAAAGTGAGGGGATTGTGATTGGACCGTGAGCTTACCGAGAGTGGTAATAGGACCAAACTACAGGGTGATTTAGGAGGAAATGTTAGTGTTTTTGGAGGTGAAGTTACCGGGCATTTTTAGTTTAAAAAATTCACATGAACGTATGTCTGATTCTTAATGGTTACCACGATAATGCTGTTTGAAACTCCAGACCTAACTCCATTAGATTTTTATTTATAGGTTTGGATGAAGAGCGAAATTTAAAAAAGAAATGTGGAAACACGAGCCTAATTGCTCGACCGCATTTTGGATGGTGCTGCCCCCATTAAAAAAAACGCGCAGCTCAACTCAGACGAAGAACATGCGATCTTCGCACACGAGTTACAAAGTGCATTGATTTTGACGGCTGGAATTTCGAATATTTATATTGTCGAGTAAAGAGAGACCAACTTGATGTCACTTGCTTTATTATTTCTTTATTTAATGCTCAACATGTTTCGGATGTTAATACATTCGTCCTCAGGAGCTTTGTTGAGTTATTTCATGGGTTGTATTGTTCTGGTTTGATGTGTGTTGGTGTTACGTTGTGGTTTGGCTGTGGTGGTGTGGTATCCGTATGCAGGCTGAGGCACTAGTGCCTCAGCCTTCGTCAACCTCGGCCACTACAATTTCGTATGGCGCATGTTTTTCCAAGTTTTCTTGCATAGTTATGTTCCATTTTCCAAGACTGGCTTAGTAGTAATATGTGTTTATGAGATGCAGTGGAAAGGAACAGGTGACGATAATCCGCACTGTGAATTAATGTTTGAGTAGGAGCAGAGGAGGAAAAAAATAACGTGGAACAGAGGGAGAGATAATTTTTCACGGTTCAAGAGATTTCAAGAATGTTAAGCCGCTGTATGAATTACAGAGTAACATAAGAAACGTTAGATGGAGAATTATTGTGGCCTGTTTAAAATATTCTACCAATAGTTCGTCTAAACACAGAGAAGAATAAAGAAAAACCTCGGGCAAAATAGCGTTAATTCGAGCCGAATTTCAAACGGCTTACCTCGTGAATACACCGCCAAGTTAGCCGATAGGAATGTTTAGGTTTCAGATACTGCCTGTGATGTACTGAGAGACGTCATTTCTGGAATTTCAGTTACTAAGAGGTTTAGCTTCTGAGGGAATTAAATTCTGTTCCAGTGTGTTGGTACTGCGCTAGCGAATTTCATTTCGACTAAAGTACAGCTTTCAAGTTCGAGTTTTCAGCATTTTAGTACCTGCCTAACTATGGGTAAGACATCTTTGAGATGTAGAGAAAAATACGCATAGTCAAACGTTCGACAATGTGTAATAATAATAATATTAATAGTAATAATAAACGGCGCATGTGGAATGTAGAAACAAAAATGGTACCAGTAATAATAGGGGCGATTGGGACTATTTCAAAGTTATTTAGAAAATACGTGAGCTACATACCAGGAAAACATGAAGTCAAGGAACTCCAGAAAACAGCCATATTGGGCACTGCACACGTACTTCGGAAAGTACATATGTAAAAGTACAATAGATTGAACACTGAAACTAATGATATGAGCACCATGAATAGTGACAACAGAATAGCTGCAACACTGTATTCCCTAGGGACATAGTTTGTCTCAGGAATATAAGTATAAATACCCTGCATAAAGGAGATGATGATGATGATGATGATGATAATTATAATAATAGTAATAATAATAACTATTATTATTATTTACTTCAATTGGCTTGTTACCCGGTGGCAGTGGTTATTTTACATGTACACAAAATATGAAATTGGTTACTACTAAATTTAAGTCAGGAGGGCTACATAAGAAGCATGTAGTGGCAACTTGGAATCTTGGAAACCATCTCAGCATTTGCTTTTAGACACAGGGAAACCAAGAAAAACCTGTGTCGAGGTGGCCGGTCGCAGGTCAAGTAGTCGGGCAAGGTGCGGGCGGAATCATGGCTTGCCCACCCAGTTTAAGAATTTCTCCATAGACCCGGTCTGGTCCTACTGATTTGTTATTCCCTGTCACTTTAATCTTTCTCCTAATTGTTTTAATATCAGTGGTGAATGGATCGCCTGTGTTTTTACCCTGTATGTGGAGAATATTACCTTCGCTGATGGATACTGTCGAATAATAGGAGTTAAACGAATTTGCCTTTGTTTATCGCGTCTGTAATGACTCATCCGTTACAGTCCTTGATGGCGGGAATATTTTCCCTATTTCCTTTACGCCTTTTTACGTATTTGTAGAAATCAGACCAGCATTTACCCTCTTTGCTTAGTACTGATTTTAGGAATGCCTCCTGTGCCAATTTCTTGGCTGCAAGTAGCTGCTTGGATAGTTGTTTCAGTTTCTCTGTACATTGCACTCCTAGTTTTCTTCTATTATCTGCTTTTCTGACCCTTGATTTTAATCGTTTAATATGCTACTACGTCTTTGATATTAGGCAAGGTACTAACGTTAGAAATGTTTTAATATTAAACATAGCCTAAAGAATTTTGGTTCTTACAAAGCGAGCTTTAATGCTGTTACATAACAAGGAAGGTAATTTGAATTCAGAAATATGCGAGAATATAGGGGGTATAGTGGTTGGGGATTTTAAACAATGCCAAGCCCCTAAATATTATTCACGGCATTACACGTTCGAGTTCCCTTACCAGCATGTGAGTTGCTGAATGCGAGTATCGTGTTGGAATTCTATGTGAAAAGATTTTTAAAAGAAACATAAGAAGTAGCTTGTCGAAGTGTTCGCCTCAACAGTTTGCGGATTTCTTTTGCATGACTGCTCTACAGAAAGTGCGTGACCCCGATTTGTAATGTTGCCAGCGTCCTCTGACACAGGCGGTTGAGTTCTCTGAAGCGTTTCTTGTAGCAGGGGTATTGAAATGTGGGTGAATATCTTGAGCGCAGCGCAACAGACGGGCTGTAGAAATGAATGACCTGGAAAAGATGATGATGAAGGAACTGAGATATAAGTATGATGAATACAGCAAGTTGAGATAGTTCCTGCAGTAATTAAATACAGCATTTCGAATGGGAGCAAGAAGCGTTGGCGGATTATTATTCGAAGGAAGAGGCACGATGCAATGCTGGGATGTAGAGACAAGATCTATACAGAGCTGCAAAGCAGAGAACGGTTGCTGCTGATAAACACGTGACCCGGCAGTCCTAAGCAACAAGAAACTAGTTTCGTATATAACCAAAAACATCTTCATATCGATATGCTTATTAAGGTAAAGCAGTCCCTGTACAGGCGTGGATAGGCCCTGAGGGTTCCAGCAGGTTGAGTCTCCCAGATTTCAAGACAGTCGGCACATGAAGGTGGTAAGTTTGTCAGCCAGAAGCACCGGCCGCCTTTACCTCCAGGAAATATTCCTGGTAGCTTATTTCTGGTAGATGCTGAGTCGACCCCAGAGACATAGTGCGGCCGGAAGGATCGTGTCAATAACAAATTCCAAAGACACCGTCGGGAATCGAACCCGCGACCTTCAGGCTTGTGGCGCAGTACCTCAACCAACTGCGCCGCCACTCTACGCAGTTTTGCAAGCGCGACTCAAACGTAATTGTAGAACTCTTATGAAATATTACTGACGAGAAAAGTGAAGTTCTTGGAACGAAGGTATGCTGTTGTTGCTTTGCTCACCAGCCATGTCACGTTAGACCGGGAACACAGTGGATTGTGGAGTAGTGAAAACTGATTCGAAATTTAGCTGTGGCGTTCACGTGATTATGTTTCCTACCACAGGATTAACTGACAAATTACTTGCAGAAAGTAGGACATGATACTAAGTTAATTTAACTACTACTACACACATGAAAATTACTATTGTGTCAGCTTCATAAGCTTCGATTTATTTTGTTGGACAAAAGCTACTTTATACGTGTGGTTTTAGATTTTAGTTGCGTATTTAAATTAAACAACAGCAAATTCATTGAACGACTTCTACAATTCGGTTCATTATCTAGGACCCATATTTTTTAATTAAATTCCATGACGTGTAAGTCGTTTTTACGATATACTGATGCAATTTACAATTGAAAAAGAGAATGGGTAAAATCCATCGAAAAAAAGGGACAACTGGAGGTGGCGTAAGTTCACCCATCACTGGAAGTCATAAATCAAGCGCATTTCTAAACAGATTGTAATTACTCTTCTTGTTATAGTCCATGGCGTTTCGCAGATTTATTCTGACAACCTGTTACATAGCTTTCAAATAAGATGTAAACAAATAGAAAAATTATAGAAATAAAGAATTTTTATGTTTTGCTAACTGTGCATCTCAGTGTTATCTTAGTAAGTGACCAACTTAATGCACAAATTCTTGTCTATAAGAAGTTTATTATATTCCTCTACATGTTTCGAGCACTATTGTGCTCATCATCAGGAGGTCAAAATTGTATTATACAACATCTGTATCATCACACTCTCTAGGTGGCCGTCCCGTGCACCCGACGGCTACCTGGAGAGTGTGACGATACCAGATGCTGTGTAATACAATTTTGACCTCCCGATGATGAGCACAATATTGCTTGAAACATATAGAGGAATATAATAAACTTATTATAGACAAGAATTTGCACATTAAATTTGTCAATTACTAAGATTAGAAATAAAGAAGTTACATTGTTTTTAAATGAAAATATTTATATTAATATTGTTATGGGAAATCTTACGCTTTTGGTGTTAGGAAAGATTTGAATACGTGAAAAAGGGCACGTACAGAGTAGGAAACCTCAGGTGGAAAACTTAAGTACTTTGAGTAAGACCAGGATGTACAAGGTATGGTGTACAACAGGATAGGAAAGCATGCACGGAAGTATATTTAAACCCTAAATTCAACATTGTTTGTCTTCCCAACGAACGTAAAACCAATGGGCTCTCTGTAAAGTGGTCAAGACTTTAAATACAAAAGAAAGTACCGGACAAAAAAGTCTCTTTTTTGTCCGGTCCCTGGAAAAGACGGATATTTTATTAGCGAAAGAAGCAGGGGAAGCTATGTATGTTGGTATTTGCAATTTGTGCCGCCTGTACCATGTGGTGACATCGACAGACACTTTTGTGTTATAAACATAGGTTGTTTTCTTAAAATTTGACATTGTTTGCTGCATAAAGTTGGATATTCTAAAGTCTGGAATAAGAAAATAGCGAAAGGTGTGAAAAGCTATAAGAGAGGTAAGAAGCCACAAGTTGTGTACATTGTACTTAAATTAATCTGCGTGTGATTTTTCTTTTCGACCTCAGCTCTTTCAGTTTTTACCCTCTGATATTTTCGACAAAATAAGTGTCAGGGGTCATTTTATTCACGCCTTCCGACTTTTATGTCTGTTTCTGCTGCACTCTGCACGTACTTTGATTAAGTAAGTTCGTGACGAAATTGAGTTAAAAGGCAGACAGCTGTTGTACATTTACTGATTGCCAAATACAAACTAAAACGAATAGAAGTTTGTAGTTTCTGTATTTCTAACACCTGCACTTAATATCTAATTAATATACGGGTGACATTAAGACAGTAATTACGACACAAAACACGTAACAGTTCCATAAAAAGCGACCTTAGGATTCGAAATACTCCATGTAGCAAGGGAATGCAAAATTATTTGACATGATTGACTACGTATTTTCTATGTCACCTGCCAATTCTGAACTAGGTGTTTTAAGCGAAATTTACTTGTTTTATGAAACAAATGCGGTAAAGTTTTATAATGATTGTTCAAACTTTCCTCACGGAGTTGCTATGAATTTTTCAGTACGCATCAGTAAAGACTTGTTAGTTGAGTCAGTGTTATCAGAATGTACTCGGGCGCCACAGAAATACGACGACGCAACCCTGCTCTTTAATCAACCTTAGTCTCAAACACTAACGTCTTCGTGTGGTCCTAAAGACAGTAATGAAAAGGATTAAGTTCCCACAAACCTTAGTGGCAATGCATAGATTCCGCCGCCACATAATTAATGTTTGGGGAAACATTCATACAAATAATCCCTCACACGGCTAGGGAAATGTGTGGGAGCCCTATGATGTTGTACTTACACCTGCCATCTTGAAATTAACGGGATACCTTTCAGCGAAACTTGGTAACATATTCCTCAAGAAGAATTCATGTGAATTTGATGTATGTTTGTCCGTGCACCGCAGTATAAGTGTAGAGAAGAAAACCAACTAGATGCTACTGAATGCTTTATTGCACTTATAATCTGCTCAACATGTTTCGGGAACTTAAATGCCCATCATCAGGAGCTCGAAAATATACTTGTGTTATTGACGCACATGGTGTGTAATGCCTTGGTTGCTGGTGGTCGGCTGTTAGGAGCAGAGCAGCAGGCTATGCGTCCGGGATGAGGGAAAGTGTGCGACTTGTCGCAGATTATAAGTGTAATGAAACATTCAGTAGCATCTATTTGGGTTTCTTCTCTACGCTCAAGAATTCACGTATTTGCCTGTTAAATTGTTGTCAAAGACAGTCAGGTTAATTAGTCACCAAGCAAACCACACCGTACATTCACTAAAAATCGCCGTTCGAAATTGGTTATTCTTGTGTCACTGGGATTCCCATAACTCTGACTATGCGATTTCGTGTTTTATGTATGCCGTCTTTGGTGAGGGACGAGTCATCCGGTAAATAAAATGGCACATAACAGTTGATGGATGTGATATTATCTATTGGTAGAAATCCATACGTTGGGCAAGGTCTCCTGGCGAAAGATATTAGAACTTACGATCTTAAGGATACATATCTTTCTCGTGTATATCCCGCTAAGTCTGCATAAGCTACACACCTATGTAAAGGAAAATTCTGCGCGTGGTCAGTCGTGGATTTCCCTGAACTATCTCGAGAATGTTCTGTCGCCTGTTCATGTCAGACTGCACAGAAGCACTGGGAAGAGAACCATTTTCACGCATTTTGCGGTTAACACGTGAAAATACGCCCCTAGGATGAATCCACACCTCGGGAAGACACCTTCGGTGTTCTCTTTCAACACTGCCTGCATTTAAATATTTTATTGTCCAACTTATGCACGGTTATATAATACGTAAATACAATTAAAATTCAAATTATAAAATATTTAAAAGTGCTCCAGCATGTTTCGGATCACAGAAGATCCATCATCAGGGAGCCTTGTACAGTGCTTGGCTAATATTATAAGAATGGTTCTATCGTGTCCGTTGACATGGACGCGGTCGGTGTTATGGCAGCGTATTGTAACCCGTTGTGCGTGTATGTAGTTCATTGTTTAGGAAGGCACTGTCAATGACATAACACCGACGACGTCCATGTCAACGGACACGATAGAGCCATTCTTGTATTTTTAGCCAAGTACTGTACAAGGCTCCCTGATGATGGATCCTCTGTGATCCGAAACAAGTTGGAGCACTTTTAAATATTTTATAATTTTAATTTTATCTACGTATTATATAATTGTGCATATGTTGGACAATAAAATATTTATATGTTCATTTTGCACGATGCAAACATGAAGATTGCGTGCATTGTTGTCACAAAATCCGTTCACGAAATGTACGTAACAATATTCGCTGTGTGGAAACACAAAAGGCATTTTACGATACTTTACATTGACTTTAAAAGTAACAGTTGTTAATTATGAATTCCCATGTTGAAATCTGCTGCATATGGCTTGGCTTGTCTATCGGCTGAAGGATGGACCTGCGCAGTGTTTTGTTACCACATGGTTTTATACAGGTACAGTACTTGGAACGACAAGCATACCACTTTTTTCTGTCGCCGTTATCTCCAAGTCCGATCCCAATGGCGACGCGTTCTAATGCATGGGTCTGTGGTCGCTCGCTTGCTGGGATTACGGGTTTGAATCCCACCGGAAACACGGATGTCTTGTCTCTTGTCATTGTTGTGTACTGTAAGGTAGAGCTCTCTGCTTCGGGCTGATCACTCGTCCAGAGCAGTCGTGCCGGGTATGGTGCATCTGCGTATGATTGCGAAGCCTCCTTAATGAGGAGACCCTGTCCTACTAGGGTCTGCCGGGCCATGATAAAAAATATCTAATTAACAGGTCAGACACTTAGATATAAGTATGTTAGGTTATATCGATTTAAATTAATCTGAGGACCGTTCTCCTGAAACACGTAGATTCCGCATGGCAGAAGCTGTATAACGAAATGGCTGAAGTTGTCGCTGTTGTGAACTTCAAATTTATCGAACTGATTGTCAGAATTCTATTGGCGACGTAGATCTGGCGTATATATTTTTTAACGGAATATGTAGAACTGTGTTCCTTTTTTTGCTTTGAATTTCCTGGTAAGTCAGTTTTGTTATATTGAAATTATTTAAATATTACTGTTGTTATCGTGAAATTAAGTTGGTCTACGTTTTATTTCAAGTGTGATTACGAAAGTATATTAAATAAAACCACGAGCTATGAGTCACAGGTTGTGTTGAGGTCTAGAAAAATGAACAAAGGAAGAGTCAAAGTAGTTGGTGAAACGGCAAATGTTTCTGTAAAAAGCTACTATATAAGACAGGGTTGGGTTAATTATATGCATTTAAATCCAATTTATTAGTTACCTATGGACCTGTATGTCACAAGAGACTGCCGTTATGTTTTGTCACTAATTTGTTTCTACGTACTTTGCTGGTTCATTGAAGGAATTTTTAATATCCCACGTTTGTACCATTTGGTTTCGTGTTTCTGTTTATTTTCTAATTTTGTGTTATAGCTCAGTAGGTATTGGTTGCTGATTAGATGGCCGCGGTTCAGTTCCCTTCAGAATCACTATGAAGCCTTCACTAATTCAATTCGAAACGAATCTCAATTGTGGAGTACACTCAGAACGTGAAGTGAACCTCTCTTTCTGCCTTTTCCACCGGTAAAATCGAATGCCACTCTGGAACGTCTTGCCGTGCCTGTAGAGGTTATAACCTTTCGAGAACGAATTTTAGAGTACACTAAATGTGCAATTAACCAAACCAGCGACTAATTAGACCAATATATTTTTTACGCTCACGATGAAATTCTGAAAAATGGGCGTAAATGGAAAAGGCATAAATAAAAAATGATAATCCCTCCAGAAATAAGTGATTAGCGTAAAATGACGCAAGCCAGCCAAAGGTCGATAAAACGAAAATGAGAGGGCTTAAAGTTTAAGAAGTTAAAGAAGCATAAAAACAAAAAGTTGTAACGTAAAGGGGTGTACATAAAGGCTTAAATTTTTTTCAGATTGGTATCTCGGTTGACCTATAGAATGTAAGAAAAAACGTTACTCAATATTATTGTTGATTATATGAGTCTATCTAACGAAATGAAAAAAAAAAAAAAAAAAAAAAAAAAAAAAAGAAAAAAAAAAATTTTTAATACTCCCCCACCCAAAAAAAAAAAAAATA
>Ga0123355_10019206_pt1 | contig 10876 bp, 6 predicted proteins | sample TergutEmb28metaG_3_FD_89872 | JGI IMG/M metagenome (GOLD analysis project Ga0123355, IMG submission 89872) | Embiratermes neotenicus P1 segment gut microbial communities from Petit-Saut dam, French Guiana - Emb289 P1 | ecosystem: Host-associated > Arthropoda: Insects > Digestive system > Gut ...
GTTCAGAGGACTTTTGGTTTCAGCAGGACGGGGCCACAGCCCACACAGCTCGTCGTTCGCTGGGAATTTTGAGAGAAATGTTCCCAAGTCGACTCATCTCCTTACGAGGCGATATCGGGTGGCCCGCGCGCTCGCCCGATTTGACTCCCTGCGATTTTTTCCTGTGGGGATACCTCAAGGTCGAGGTTTATAAACATCGGCCTCAAACCCTCAAAGCACTTAAGGACGCTATTCGTGAGGAAGTTGCCGCCATTCGCCCATAGATGACCAACATAATGATGGAAAACTTTAGAGAACGGCTTCGGCAGTGCATGGCGAATAACGGCCGCCACCTAAGTGATGTTATTTTCAAAACCTAATGGGAAAAAAACTAGATTGTAAGTGCTTTTCGAAAATATAAACCTTTTTTCTGCAAATTGTTTCGTTCGTTTTTATTACCCTTTGAATTATGGGAGTCCATTCTGCCGCACCCTGTATTAGGCCTAGGCGACCTGGGCATTTCAGTATAACATACCAACAAGGGAGTGACACCTTGATCTTCGCCAGTCCAAATTAATCGACTGATTGTAATTTATTTTAATTAATTTTAATGAAAAACAGAAAAATTATTAGCAATTTTTATTATAACACTGACACGAAGAATTTTCTTCAATACAGATCTGAACTCTGTACGGCGCGAGTCTTTAGTAACTGACTGCGCAGCAAATATGTCGTCTTATCTAATGCGCGCAGCGCCAAGTGGAATCTCTGTGTATAATTCAAGATTCACTTTGAAAATTCTTTCAAAAAACGGCACGTAACAATCAGAATTAAAAACGTCAGTGACTTAGCAAGTAGTAATAAGTTAAAAATTCTGTAATTAGAAAGTAACGGATCACTAGTAAAGTGAAAGAGAAACATGTAAGTTTGTATATTACACATACAGTGCAACGTTAATTGTGACGAAAGTATAAGGCACTCTGTAGGTAAAGGCACGTCGTGATGCGGAGGTACAAAAACCAACGTATTTTCATCAAAAGGCAAGACCATCGCCAAGGCCAGAACTATGGCCTATGAAAGATAAGGGAGAAGTCTGCATATCACAGTATGAAGACTACAGGTGGAGTGAAAATACAGCTCCAAGCATTCGTAATCTTGGCGAAAGAAGGAGAGGATTAATTAGCTTCGCGCTGACTGATTTTTTTCTTAAGGGAATAGAAAGTAGAACATTGGAAGGCTGGTTGGACTTCAGAACCGGTAAAGACAGAGACATACTTGACAGACAGGCCTGTTATAGAATGGAATCCAACTCCATTCATTTATATTTTACCCATTCACTGTATCGGGTACACTACTTTAACCCATATAAAACTAGAAAAATTATGGGCTGCATGTTTTCATGTATTTTAATCCCCAGGTATTTAGAGAGAAGACAGGGAGATGAATTATTATTGCGATTTATTTCAACTACATACGACAAAACATTCGTCACCCTGTCCGGTTCTCTTCATCACGTTTACATAAATCCGAGCCTGCAGTCACAGTAAATAACTACGTTATGACAAGTGTAACGAATATTGCTTTCTTCATGTCGAATGACTGGGATATTGATTATAAATGTTAGCAATATTTTTTGTTCACGGACAACCGGCGACGTGTCAGGCAGTAGTTCTCCTGTTTTGCAGCCGCAACCAAATGGTTGCATAGAGAGAATTCGATGAACGCATTTAACTTAATCCACTTCATACCTGACTTCTTATTCTTTCACCCTGAAGTCAGATGCAGCAGGTCAATCTCAGAGGTCGGTATATTTGTACCAGGCTATATGACGTCACATGACAGAATAACTTATGATTAAGCGTGACTTCATATTCACTGAATGATTTTACTCTTGAAATAATTTGAAACGCCAACTTGATGCAACAAGTTAATTTTATATTCTTAGCTCGACATGTTTTGGGTACATACGCCCATCATCAGGAGCAATAGATGTTGAGTTGCAGCATATGGTTTTCTGAAACCAGTTTGTAAATGGGTGGTGGTACTGAGAGCCGCTAACTAGGTCGTGTGTGCGGTGCGGATGGTGCCGTGCGGCACCATCCGCACCGTAAACACGACCTACACAGCGGCTCTCAAGACCACCACCCATCCAGAAACACGGTGCAGAAAACCATATGCTGCAACTCAACATCCAATGCTCCTGACGTTGGGCCTATGTACCCGAAACATGTCGAGCTAAGAATACATCAATAAAATTACCTAGTTGCATCAAGTTAACATTTCACTTTATTTCATGAGGAAGATGCACGGTAAAACAACCCTCAAGATTTTACTCTGTTTTAAAATGAACAGAACTTAATAAAAAATTTGCTTTAAAAATTGCTGTATACAGACTTCTATGAGAAATATGTTCTATATTTCCTATTCCCTGAGAATCGATGAAATATGAAAGTCTACTAATAAAATTCTACAACACGAAATGCAAAGTTTCTCTTGATACTGAAAACACATCTCGCTCTTTTGGCCCTTTCAAGACTTGAATTTTGCATGGATTGGTATTTTTACTGTTTCTTTGAAAAATACCCTCAAAAGTAACGTTCACATATCTTTAAATGGGGTAATTAATGTTTGATTGATAAAAATCAAATTACATGTAAAAATTAAGTTGCAAAATTTCAAGAGCAATGTGACTGCTATACCTGTACGTCACAAAATATTGTTTAATATTAAATAACATAATATTAAGGAAGTGGACTATAAGAGGGGATTCAGCTGGCTCAGACATGTGTACACCGTAATGACGAAATTTTGTAAAGACAGCAATAAATCTTCAGATTTTTAGGAGTATTCTTTGGTCGGGTGGTGAATAAAATAACTTGTTACTGAAACACACTGTACGATATAGCCTTTAAATTTGACCACTCTAAATTTTAAGCTCGTGGTTCCGTGCATCGTAATTCAATGTGAATAAAAATCCAACAGATTCAACAGTATGCAGATATTTATTTACTACAAAGCTACTCTACATGTTTCGGGTGTCACAGCACCCATCATCAGGAGTATTAAAAACTGTAACCGCAGCCTCCGGTACAGGTCATAATACTTGTACCGGAGGCTGCGGTTACAGTTTTTAATACTCCTGATGATGGGTGCTGTGACACCCGAAACATGTAGAGTAGCTTTGCAGTAAATAAATATCTGCATACTCTTGCATCTGATGGATTTTTATTCACATTGACCACTCTACTTCTGTCATAATAATTATCTTTTCTGACGTCACAGTAGAATGATGCCACATTTGACCCCTCATTTCACCCTGACAGACATTGCAAACTACTTGTAATTTTACGTGCCAAAAGTTAGTCAAACTTAATTAATTCCAAAACTTTTTGTATTAGAAGTTTAAGATACAGAGTATTTGCAGTCAAATAAGGAACACGGAACGTGTGGCAGAAGGGAGCTAGGCAGGGACGTGTTCTTATGCCGTGAAAACAATATAAAGCACAAAATGGAAGTAATCTGTTTTGTCTCGCCAACTTACGTGTTTAGTAGTTAGTGCAACTATTCTCACGCGAAATGAACTTATTTTTCTGCTTCTATTTAAGCAATATTAACGATGCGAAGCACGTGAGGCTGAAATTAATAAATTCCCATCGCTATTTACTTCTTGACGACATTAATTTCCAAGCGAAAGCGATGAGAATAAACGCAGGTCTTCTTCGCAGCAACACCGGAGTCATGAGGGACGCTCGTAAGGCGATATTTCATGTCACAGGGCTGCTTCCCTGTGGATCCAGTAATTAGCATGGTTTTCAGTAAATAATGGAGACTCTGGTATCTGGGTAGGGCGACCTTGAGTAATAATAAAATGCAGTTATATATTTTTTAGACGTGCCTGCTGTCAACTAAATTTGCTTTTATAGAAATATATTACATTGCCGTGTGTCGGAGCGTTAGCAAAATTGGGACAAAGCGAAAATTAGCTTCGTCATGCCTGCATATCTGTCTGCCCGTCTGTCTGTTCGTCCTTCCGTCTCTTTGTCCTCATGGAAAAACTCGGTCCCAAATGGAAGAATTTTCGTCAAATTTTGAATTTTTAGAAAATTTGTCAAAAATGTTAAGTTTTATTAAAATTTGGCAAAAAAACGGATACTTTACATGGGAACTCGTGTACAGTTGTGACATCTCTCTAAACTTTTCTTAGAATAAAAAATGTTTTGAAAGAATGTTGCAGAAAAATGAAAAAGTGTTTTATGTTCAATAATTTTTTTCCTAAAATCTTGATATTTGTAAGACAATGTCGATAAATATGCTAGTGTCGGCAGGCCACAGATGGCAATACAATAAGAATTATAAAAGCTGAAGTCCAGACATGGAAGAATTTTACATGAGACCGGCTTTGTTAATGATCTACTTTAATTCCTTACTTACTCTAAGTTAATCCCATTATGAATACAATTGCACTTTAATAAGACTAAGTTAAGATCAAGGGGTTTCCTTAGACAAAGAGTCCAGCTACGTGGCATCACAATTTATAGGGAGACACGGTAATACACGAGTCCATACGAAAGCGGAACCCACTTGTAGAATCTACAGGCCCACTCGCTGCTACGTAACGAAGAAGTCGTCGTGCTGCACTCAGACCCGCGTTGCCGCGAGAGCGCGAACCCAAGAACGGACGAACGAACGAACATCAAGCGCTGCACTGCAAAATACGACGCCTTCACTCTGCATTAACCCCCCCATCTCAAAAAAGAATCTTCACTTAAAAGGAAGTCTGTTGTCAGTCTCACACTCTGACTTCTTTTAACTCCGAAAAGCGTTCTTACTAACCATGCTGTCAGTACCGTGATATCGAATTGTCTCCAAATTTCCGGGAATTATAATCACCGTCTCCGAAATTCGCGGTTGTTTGGTGGGAAGTTCTGCTTTGTAGCTGGTTAGTTCGATTTTCGACCGGCAAGGCGTCTGTAAATACAAAATATTTATGGGGTTTCTCTCTTTCTCCAGACAACAAGGTCACTGCCTGCACTTTCTACACTCTTTATGACTCGTCTTGAAACCATCTTATATAAAAATGCTGTAAAATTCACATGGTTGAGGAAGTGTCTTCGAAACAAAACATAATTATATTAAGAAATATGTCTGCCCCATCCGGTGTTCGAAATCCGCTCGTTCACCCAGTCATGTTACTAAGCTAACCCGTTTCATATTTTATCCCGATGAACATGATAACATTACATTCAGCAGTTTACTCTATGTGTAATACCTGACCTGTATATGGCCCAGACAATCAGCCCTATACTTCAACACGTTATCACAAACAACTCGCTGTTTCATCCTTGGGCTATTACTTGAAATTACCTGTACACCTCCACACACACACACACACACACACACACACACACACACCTCCACACACACACACACCTCCACACACACACACACACACACATACACACACACACACACACACACACACACAGCAAAACGTATTACGTATGTTGGCTGAATGTCGTCATACATGTCATTCAGCGGGTGCATTTCGAAATTAGTCGTGTATCCTATAGGCTTTGCCTGAGAGTGACGTATAGTAACGGTGGCTGCTGGCTTAACAGGGGCGGTGGATCAGTGCTTGACACTTGACATGAGCTTATATCTCATGTTGAAGCTTGCGAATTCATTGACAGTGACACATGAGGTTTGGGTCACAACAATGCAGTACTTTTAACACGAAACAGACCAGGCTCGTTCACTGATGAATAAAGATTGAGCTCTTCCATAGCCCTATACAGCGCTGTAACTAACGGAGTTATGAGAAGAAATTATTGTGAATATTTTCATTCACATACTTCTAAATATACAGGGTATACACAAAAGAATTGCGCGGTTTTAAAAGTTGACAAGAAATTTATTTCTCACCTTACACGGGCACAACGTACACCGTCAGCAGCAGCAACTATCCAAGTTTCTCATGCGCTACCAGCAGTTCGCTTCTCATGCTTACTGCGGGGCCAGTTTCCAAGATGGCGTCGCAGCAGGTAAAGGCTTTGTGTGTGCTCCGTTTTGAGGTGTCCAGATCTGGGATTACAGTGCAGCGTGAGTTTCGTGCACGGTTTAGAAAAGACGCACGTGGCAGGTGCGTCTTTTCTAAACCGTGCACGAACTCACGCTGCACTGTAATCACAGATCTGGACACCCCAAAACGGAGCACACAGAACGCCTTTACCTGCTGCGACGCCATCTTGGAAACTGGCCCCGCGGCCCCGCAGTAAGCATGAGAAGCGAACTGCCGAACGAACGCACGTGGCAGGTGCGTCCTTTCTAAACCGTGCATGAAACTCACGCTGCACTGTAATCACAGATCTTGACACCTCAAAACGGAGCACACACAAAGCCTTTACCTGCTGCGACGCCATCTTGGAAACTGGCCCCGCAGTAAGCATGAGAAGCGAACTGCTGGTAGCGCATGAGAAACTTGGACAGTTGCTGCTGCTGACGGTGTACGTTGTACCCGTGTAAGGTGAGAAATAAATTTCTTGTCAACTTTTGAAACCGCACCATTCTTTTGTGTATACCCTGTATAGTAATGTTAGCTGCAACTAATGTTAATAATTAAAAAATTTAGTGCCACAGTTTTTTCCACCAGAAAGTTGAACTTGACATTATTTTCGTAGTGCAAGGGCCTCTAGTTATCAGGCTTCACGGTCGTACAGAAACACGCTACTGTCCCTAGGATTCCTCTGAACGAGTGATCAGCTCAGCTGGACAAAACATAAGACTCACTATAGACAGACTTCCATGGCCCGACAGCATTCGAACCTGCAGTCCCAGCAAGCTAGAGGCCGCAGACTCAAGCCTTAGACCGCGTGGCCACTGGGATCGGCTATTAAATTTGACATAGGATTACATAAAGTGAAACTTGCGCTCCGTAATGATGTCAGCAACTAGCACAAATCCCCTTCAAGTATCAACACAAATTTGTTAAAAGGCGCCCAAAAGCCATAACTTAATTCTACACTGAACAAAACGGTTTATGTCTTTCAGTTACGATGGCAATAGAGATATTTGCCCTGAGATAAATATATACATTGACAGATACTTTATAAGATTCACAAATATCACGATGTTTAGGCACAAGAAATATAAAACTTTTCTTAACCCTTACCCTGCTAATGTGGAGAATATGGTGAGCTCCTAATAATGCCAGCAAATGGCAGATGGGATTTAACTCGGCGTTTAAAGGGTTAATATGCACTTGGTAACATTTCCGAGTACATCTTTACAAACAGCATAGGTATCACCGAGGATGGAGAAAATAATTTTTCATTCTTCTCTGTCGCCTATTTCTTACGTTTATTTCATAGCCGCCTCTCTCCCATGTTTCTCTTCCACCCGTTCTATTTGTCCAACTCATCGTCATCCATCTTCCCATATCCTGGTAGCGGTACGTCGTGACCAGTTTTGATTAACTCAGTTATTAACCCAATGTTTCTTGGGATGGAAATAAAGGGCTCGGCCCCTCTTCCCATTATACTTCCAGGAAGCGTTCCAAAAATGGAGGAGACGGTGGGACCGTTGTCTACATGCGGGAGGGAACTACTTCGAAGTTGACGGCTGCCGATAGGCCTTATGGTGAGTTTTATGATTTTTACAGCGTCAGTCCAGAAAATTTGGGATCAACCCTCGTATTTGACATAGCACATATCGAAATGTTAGTATTGAAATTGATGACAAAATTTCAGTTTCCTATATTTATTTTCTTACGAGTTGTGACAGCCACAGAGGGATATAGGACATCTTTTTCCCATTGAGTAGACAAGTAAAACATGGAACCGGGGCGAAAACATATAGGATCGGCCGAAACTAAATTATTCAGGTGTTTGTGAGTCGATTGTTAACCTTTACGCGCAAAAGTCTGCAAGAAGTCCTCAATATTTCATACGATTTGCCGTCGCGCCTTCCAGAGCATCGGTGCAAAGTCGCTTTCATCTATCTTACTTCTCTATTCGTGTGCCTCTGCGTAGGGAACAATGACTTTTGATTGAACCTTCAGTATTTGACAGTGATTAAACACACAGGGTGGCGAAAAATTTATAAACACTTTTGATATTCGTGTTCCATGCGGTGAAAACAAAAATTTTGGTTAATTTGATATGAGATATTTATTGATTCAAGGGTGTGAGAAACACAGCAAGCTCGCTCTTTCGCACGCTAGCTTCGCAGAATCGCATGCCGCTTCTATCGTACATATTCGAACAGCCCCGCATTGTCTAACAAAGTAATAACCAATCACCGGAAAGGGTTGAAAGAACACATCAACATTTAACGTTATTACGCTGTCATGAAATCTCCGGGGAAATTTGGCCTTGTGTGGTTTCTGCTGGGAGGATTATCCCATAGATTAAGCCGAAAGCTTTATAGGCCGTAGAATGTTGACGTCAATGCCAGTCTGTGTTGTGTTGCAGCTATCAAGCTGCTGGAGCTTCTAATGGCGTGTGTGAAAGAGGACTACAACAAATAGCAAAAGCAACAGTAATTATAGCAGTAATAATAATAATTATTATTCAATATGCGTTTATAAACTTGCAGGATTAAGAACACAATTGCTAATACAGCGAACACAGAAATATAAAAGCAAAACAATACAGCACCAATACACAAAAACAAAAAAACTAAACAAATAAAACGATGTGATGATTACGACGACGAAGACGACGACAGCGACGACGACGACGACGACGACGACGACGATGATGATAATAATAATAATAATAATAATGCCGGGGAACAGACTTTCTAGGAAAGCAATTTTTTCCTTAATTAGTTAAGAAATTCCCCTCATTTAATAGAACCTCTTATTTAATTAACAACATGTTCACAAGTAAACGTCACCAAACATTATTCGAAGCCAGACGAACACAATCCACAACTTCCCACTCCATACGTTTGGCATCCTTTTTAATATTTTCCTCTAATCTATGTCAAATATTCCAAGTGTTGTCATTCTGTCAGGTGTTTACACCAAAACCATATACCATATTCTATTCCGTCACATGCACACCTCATTTACCGCACTTCTCAAGCACCTTCATTTGACAAACTTAAAAATATATGGCAAGGAATGAAAATTATGTGGCTCATCAATAAGCATTTTTTCCCAATCTTCCTGTCATTTCAGTGTAAATATTTTCCCCAGAATCCTGTTATTAATAGCAATAGTAATTATAATAATAGCAGATCTAAAAGAAGGTACATGCATTCTTGAAAGGATAAAGTACTGAGGAAATTATTTGGACTGCAGCTTTGTGCATTGGCTGGGTAGATTTTAATATTACATGACGAGGAATCTCGAGAACTAATCTGCAGGCTTACAGGCCACATAGTACTGTAAAGAGAATTAAGAAGCTTTGAGGATCTAATTACATGTCAAGGACGGGAGAACAACAAGCACAAAGGGTAGGTGAGGTAACTTCTTAGACAACTGTCACTTATAAGAATCGGGGAAGAATGGCAACATGATAATTAACATGAATTTAGGAAGAAAGTTTTAAGGTTGGAGGAGGGGTGGAGTGGGATCAAGATCCTGACAAATGGCATGTTTTTATGTTGGTGGTTCTGAAGCTTCTGATTAGATTATCAGAAATTTTGTTTATATCGATCATGGTGTGAGCGGTGAACGTTACGTACGTAAATCGTCATAAGATATCGTCTGTCTGTACCATTGTCGTTAAAGTTTAGACAAACGGAGAGATAGACAGGAGTAGTACACTCGCTGACTGACCGAGAATGTATATTTATAGAGCATAAACACTGCTTATGTGGAGAAATAAAGCAAATAAGAACTTACGTAATTTGTGAGTAAACCACACTGGTTGGTCCGGTAAGGGAACCAGCTCAGGTCTCTTCAAGCATCTGTAACTTTTACATAGCTGATGGTCGTACATCAACGTCTCGTCGAAAATCAATGTATAAACAACGTAATATATTAATAATTGTCCAACGAGATGCAACACAAAGCAGTCTATTTATTATTCTGCAAGTTCACTCTACATGTTTCGGGTGTCAACCACGCCCATCATCTGGAGTACACAAAACTGTAACTACAGCCTCTGGTACTGGTCAGCTACTGTGCAGCTACCTCCCTCCAACGTGGTCAAGTTAACATGGCCACGTTGGAGGGAGGTAGCTGCACAAAAAATATGACCAGTACCGGAGGCTGTAGTTACAGTTTTGTGTTGCATCTCGTTGGGCAATTATTAATATAGATCAGCGAAGCACGGAACCAAAAATGTAAAATTAAACGACGTAATATTCAACAAAATATAGCAACTTTGTGGTGTGTCTTTATGTGGTAAACCGTAGTGGGTGTTGGGTGATGTGATGACAGATGTCTATAAGGTTAAATTCATGACTAATTTATCAGCATAAGTAAAATTGTGTGAGTGCGTGACTAATGATTTTATGTGCAACTTATAAGAGGTAGAATTACGTAATTATGAAATTATTAAAAATGATACATTGGGAAGATTAGCGTGCACTACAGTTAACGGTCACTATCATTTTAACGTCTGAAGATAAGCTAGATAAAATAAAAAAAATAGTTTATATTGCACAGAGGACACAGCTTGTGTTTCTTATTCCTTTTTGGGTAATTCCTCGGCGTCTGAGTTCTAATTGCCGACGTTTCGGAACTCACTATCGGTTCCATCTTCATAGGCAGGTGAATTCACCTGCGGAACTCACTATCGGTTCCATCTTCATAGGCAGGTGAATTCACCTGCCTATGAAGATGGAACCGATGGTGAGTTCCGAAACGTCGGCAATTAGAACTCAGACGCCGGGGAATTACCCAAAAAGGAATAAATTACATTTAGAACACGGCGAAAGCTTAAAA